>Ga0105358_10000488_pt1 | contig 19821 bp, 18 predicted proteins | sample GOMGulsemesocosm_5_FD_83509 | JGI IMG/M metagenome (GOLD analysis project Ga0105358, IMG submission 83509) | Methane-oxidizing microbial communities from mesocosms in the Gulf of Mexico - GOM15C Gulf of Mexico | ecosystem: Environmental > Aquatic > Marine > Cold seeps | place: Gulf of Mexico... | reverse complement strand
GTGGTAAAGTACTTACTCCTGATGATGTAGTCATTATCATGGCATTGGGAGCTGATTTCGTTCAAATTGCTCGTGGGTTTATGATGAGTGCTGGTTGTATACGAGCCAGGTATTGTTCAGGATCTACAGGACATCAGTGTCCAGTAGGACTTGCTACCCAAGATGTATCAAAACGACGAAAATACTTTGTATATAAACATGCCAATTATGTAAGAGACTATCACAAGAACCTTTTAAAGAGTATCAAAGGATTGATGGCTGTAATGGGATTAAAACATATCAATGAATTAACCAAACACAAAATTATGTTTCTTGATAGAAACTCAAAAGTTCATGATAACATTGATGATGTATTTGGAAGAATTTTGGATATTGGGAAAGATGTGGATGATTCTAAGGAATTTGATGGACTTGAAGATTCAAAAAATGTGGAAAATACTAAAGCTGTGAATAAAAGTAGTTTGGATGATGAAAAGAGGGTTGGGTAAAAATAATTTTACTCTAACTTGAATTTTTAATATTGTTTGTAATTAATTTGATGTAGAATATTGCTTTAAATTATAAAGGATAAATATGGCAAATTTTTTTGACGAACTTGACGATAGTATGATAAAATTTATAGAAGAACAAAAAATGTTTTTTGTGGCAACTGCACCAAAAGATGGAAGAATCAATATGTCCCCTAAAGGTTTAGAGGGATTAAAAATTGTAAATAATAATAAGTTATTGTGGTTAAATTATTTTGGAAGTGGTAATGAAACAGCAGCGCATCTTTTAGAAGATAATAGAATGACATTGATGATGTGTGCATACGATGGTGCACCAAAGATTTTAAGAATTTATGCAAAAGTAAATGTGATTCAAGAAAAAGATGAGCAGTGGAATGAATATATAAGTGAATTCGAAAATACACATGGGGCAAGACAAGTCTTTGAACTAAATATTGAATCAATTAATGATTCTTGTGGATGGGGTGTACCTTTATATGAGTATCAAGGTCAAAGAGATAAGTTAAGTAATTATCTAGATAACTCTACTAAAGAAGAACATGTGGCTTATATGAAAAAAAACAATCAACTTAGTTTTGATGGGAAAGAAACGAAGTTATTTAATTAAAGGTACTTTTATTTAGTACCTTTAATATTATCCAAATCTACATCTTCAATGGAAGCTGCTGTTTCTAAGGCTCTTTGGAAATCTTCACCTTCGTTGAATTTTGTAGCACCAAATGTAAAGTTTGTTTTAAAAGTCAATCCTGATTTACTTTTTAACGTAGAATTTGAAAACTCTAGTCTTACATTGGAAATTAATGAATTTAACTCTTCTATATTATCATGTTTAATTAAAAGTACAAATTGATCATTACTGTATCTTGCAATTTCAAAAGCAATACCTTCTTTCTTTAATTTTTGTGATAAAAATTTGGAAATATATATGATTACATTATCTGCAATCAAGTTTCCATATTTATCAACAATATAATTAAAGTCAGCAATATCAACAAAAAGTAAAATACCTTTGTATCCAAAGGTACCATCGTCCTCAATAGCTTGATTGTAGACCCATTTTCTATTATAGACCTTTGTTAAGGAATCAAGATAAACAAGACCCTTTAAAGACTCTAGTTCATCTCTAATATCATTTAAAGAAGTATTTATTGTATTGAGTTTTGATTCATCTTTTTGTTGGATAGCAACCTGTGCTTCTTTGGTAGCTTTTGATAAATTATCAATATTGGCTATGGTCTTTTTCATATAATCATTAATAAGTTTTAACTCTTCAACTAAAACATCACTTACTTCTTTTTCAAAGTCATTGTCCGATATATCTACTTTGATATCCTTGGCATTTTTATCAAAAGATTCAAAATAAGATGAGGGCAAGATGATTTCGTTTTGTAGTAAATCTTGAACCGTTTTATCAGTGATCTTTTTTAACTTTGTCTTCATTTATTTCTCCAAAATAGTTTTAATTGGTAATGGTTTTTGAATATAATATCCTTGAGAATAATCAATATCCAAGGATTTAACATATCTAAATTTTTTAATATCATCTACATATTCAGCAATAAGCTTTATATTCTGCTTTTTACAAAAGCCTACTATACTTTTGATTAGATTCGAGTAAATTTCTTCATCTATTTTTTCTATTAAAGAACCATCAATTTTAATATAGTCAACGTTTAATTTTAAAATATACTCATAATTTGAAAATCCTGTACCAAAATCATCTATGGCAATTTTTACATCATACTCTTTGATTTTTTGAATAAAATCATTTACTATGTCAAAATTATGAATTTTTTGGCTTTCAAGTATTTCGATGGTTAGGTACTTTCCTGTATTTCCATCTTGTAATCTTTCCATAATTGTATTTTTAATAAGTGGGTTTATTATGTCATTGTATTGAAGGTTAATACTTACATTTATGGAATATTTAATAATAGTATCAAATACTTTGTTGATTAAAATTTGCATTAATTTATTATAAAGTCTGTATTGTTTTGCTTTTTCTAAAAATGCATTTGGTAACAAAATCTTCCCATCTTTATCAAAAAGTCTCATCAAGGCTTCATATTTGTATATAGTGTCATTATTATTATCATAAATGGCTTGAAAGTGTGGTTCTACTATTTCTTCATCTATATTTAGCTTTATGGTTTCCACTAAGTTTTGTGTGAGAGATTCATTTATATATAAGTGGGAGTCAAAAAACATATAACTTTCAAAGTTAAGTTTGGCATTTTTTAGTGCTTTTTCAGCATAGGCAACGATATTTTCATTGTTGCTTTTTGTACACCCAATGGTGACATCAATGTTAATGGCTGACATTGGATTTTTAATATTAAATTGATAAGTTTGAAGTTTGGCCAAAATAATATTTTTAATTTTGACTAAAATTGAAGCATCTAAATCTTCAAAAAAAGTAAGAGAAAATACATCTGCATGTTTTTTATTAAATTGACAAGCTATTTTTTTATTAAGGATATTTCTCAGTAAAGCTGAGAGTTCATTTTTTAATAAGTTTTTTAAAAGTAAACCCAATTGTTTTATAATCAAATCACCATTTTTAAAACCATAAATAGCATTAAGATCTTTCATATATAAAATGTCAATTAAGAAAAGAGTTTTAGTAGAGTTTTTATGTCTTATATGATTTAAAAAACTTGCAATAAACAACCAGATACTCCTTACAAAATTTACTTCACTTGTATAATAAATTATTATAAGTGATTTATTCTTAAAAAATCAGTATTTGCATAAAAATAATCAAAAATTAACAAAAATTTTAATAAATGTAATAGTTTTATAACTAAATAAGGCATTTATAAAATAATATCACATTTGTGTGACATTAAAATAATATCTAAAAATTGTGAAATTTTAGAATTTTATCGTAGGTTTTATCTTTAATTATCTCTTTTAAACCTTCATTGAAATCACTGATTATTTGTTTGTGATTTTTTCTTTTTTTCGAAATGCATACATAAAGTTTATTTGAGTGTACAATTGGTGAAAGAAATTTAATTTGAGATAGATATTGTGGATAGTGTTTTTTTATAAGGGAGAGTATCACTTTCTTTGAACCCAAGATTAAATCAACCCTATCAAAGATTAGTAGTTTAATGTTATCTTTTGAATGGTTTGCTTCAAAGAGGTGTAGATTTTCTTTTTCTTTATCAAATTCTTTAGAGTAGTGATATCCTCTAACAACTCCTATTTTGTATTTGGATAGATCTTTGAGGTTTTTGTAGGAAATATTTTTGTCTTTTTTTATAAAAAACACAATTTCAGCTTGGTCAATGTGATTTGAATACTCAAAAAATTCTGTTCTTTCATCTTTATAAAAAGCGCCCATTAAACCATCATAATCACCCACTTTAGAATATTCATAAGCCCTTTTCCATGGAACGAAAAGAATCTTAAGTTCATAACCTTTTCTTATAAAAGCTTCTTTTACTAATTGGGCTAAATATCCATTGTTTTTTAGCTTTGGACCATAATATGGAGCCCAAGGGTCAGTTGCTAGAGTTATTGTAATAGAATTTGCAAATAAGGAGTTTAGACTGAATATGAGAAAAAAAATGGATAGTTTTTTTAAATTAGGTAGACAAAACATAATTGTCCTTTCTTTTAAAATTTTATAGGAATGAAACTATATAAAGAATAAAAAAATAAATTTAGTTTTGATATTTACAAAATAAGTATGAAACTTTCATATAAAAAATATGCAAAAAAAATGTAATTTTGAGTATGAACTTAAGTAAATAAATACTATACTAATTATCAAAAAATCAAAAATAATGTGCTATTGTTTGAGGAAGTAAATGGGTAAGAAAACAAAAAAAGTTCAAAATAAACGAAGCAAGAATAGGCTATTTATTTATGTACTTGTTACTTTAGGTTTACTACTAATTATTGTTTCTATTATAGACATGGATGTGATTAATAAGGGGTCTAGTGCTTTTGGAGGCGAAAAAGAAAAACGTAAATTTCAGCCTACTAGTACGAAAAAAGATATGCCTGGCAAACTTATGTGGGGACGCGATTTTTAGAATGATGTAATTTAGTTAAAAAACTTGTAATGATTCAAAGGTATAAGATGTTTGTGATATTCCTTAAATTTATTCATATAAACTGCATTGAAGCAAACAATAAAGTTAACGCATGAATTTTACTGGAAAAATTATTATAAGTATTTTGTGCATCAATTTTCTTTTTGTTTTTTTTGTCACAGATTATGTTTTAAGAGAAGAAGAAAAAAAAGAACTCAAACGATTACATGATACAATTAAACAAGATAAAAAAATACTCTTTAAGATTAACTCTGTTGCTTTATATGATTTAGATATTTACACCTTAAATACTAATTTAAATATCTTTTATAATAATGAAAATATTGTAAAAGTAGAAATAAAAGATAATGTGGGTGTTCACCTAAATTTTGAAGATGAAAATTACAATGAAAACGAAATTGTTAAAAGTGCAATTGAGCTAAAGTATAACGGAGAGAAACTGGGTCTTCTCAATGTATTTTATACTAAGACCTTAATTAACGAACATTTTGAAGAGTTTAAAAAAGAAGTATTAAGTTTTGCGTTTATTTTAACAATTATACTTTCCTCTATTATCTATTTTTTAATCAAACAATTTACCCGACCAATTATCAAACTCTCCCATGCAACAGATAAAATTTCGATGGGTGATTTGGATTATAGTATAGACATCTATAGTGACGATGAAATTGGAAATCTTGCTTTTAAATTTAGACATATGCAAAATACACTAAAAGAGAAAATACATAGTTTATCTACAAAAAACACTGAACTTTCAAATGAGATACTTCAAAGAAATAAAATAGAAAAAAACTTGCTTGAAGCTTATAATATTATCAACAAAAGTCCCGCTGTTGTATTTTTGTGGAAAAACGAACCAGGTTTTCCTGTTGAGTACGTTTCTTCAAATGTGTACAATCTTTTTGGATATAAAGAAGATTATTTTACGAAAACAAAAGTAAATTTAAAAAATATAGTTCTAGATGATGATTTGAGAAAAGCTATATATAAAATGCTGGAAAATCAAAATACATTCAAAATGAATTTTGGTGACTTTGAAGAAAAACCTTTCAAAATAAAAACCAAAGATGGTGTGACAAAGTGGATTAGTATCAAAACCTATGAAAAGTTAAATACCAATGGAAATATTACCCATTTTCAAGGTTTGATTATTGATGTTACTTCAGAAATCATTGCCCTGAATAAATTAAGCGAATCAAAACTTCATTATCAAAATCTCATTGAAAACAATATCGCATCAATTATGATCAAAACCAATAAAAATAAAATAATCATGACCAATAAAAGAGCTAGAGAGTTATTTGGTTTAACCAATACTCAATTAGAAGGAGCAGAAGAGTTGCCCTCCACTTGGAAAATTTTCAATACCTACGGAGATGAAATTGGGCTTGAGCAAATGCCATCAAATAGGATTTTTGAAACCAGAGACAATATTTTTAATGAAATAATTGGAATTTTGCATTCAAATAGCACTGAAATAATTTGGATTTTAGTCAATGCCTACGCGGAGTTCAATAAAAATGGAGATATACAAAGGGTAATTTCTACTTCTATTGATATCTCAGAAATCAAAAAAGCGGAAAATAAAATAAGCAGTGTTAACAACGAGCTTGAAAGAAGAGTAAAAACAAGAACGAGGGAACTCACCCGATCTAAAAAAGAGTTGCAAAGAACAGTTGATACTTTACAACAAGCGCAAGAACAACTGGTACAAAATGAAAAAATGGCCAGCCTTGGTAACCTAGTAGCTGGAGTTGCACATGAAATAAATACACCTGTTGGAAGTAGTTTAACAGGTATTACTCATATGGTTGCAGAAACCAGTGCCTTAGAAAAATTATACCGTGATGATGAAATGTCTCAAGAAGAATTTGAAGAATATTTATTAACACTAAAAGAAATTGGTACTTCTATAACGATATCTTTACAGCAAGCAGCAAGTTTGATTAAAAGTTTTAAACAAGTTGCCGTTGATCAATCACATAGTGAGTTAAGAGATTTTTTTGTAAAACAATATATTGATGAAATTTTACTGAGTATTAAAACTAAAATTAGAGAGACCAATATAAAAGTTGAAGTGACTTGTTTAGAAACTATTTCTACACGGAGTTATCCAGGTGCTTTTTCACAAGTTATTACCAATTTAATTTTAAACTCATTATTACACGCTTATGATAAAGATGATTCAGGACTTATTACTATTGATATTAAAGAAGAGGAAGAGGATTTACAAATCATATATAAAGATGATGGAAAAGGTATTAGCGAAGCCAACCTCAAAAAAATATATGAGCCATTTTTTACAACAAAAAGATCTGAAGGTGGAAGTGGTTTAGGTATGCATATTATTTATAATATAGTTATGTCAAATTTGAATGGTAGAATTAATTGTATTAGTAAAGAAGGTTCAGGGGTTACATTTATAATTTACATGAAAAAAGATTTAGGATTGACATAACAAGGAGGAGAGAAAAAAACCTTGTTATATCTAAAGCTTTATTATCAACAAGTGTTACTAGGCTTCTTGATTTTTGTTTACTTATGCTGGAATAATAACAGAAAACATTTCAATATTTCTTGACGCAGGTCAAATTTTTACTAAAAATGCTATTTTTATGCTACGTTTATAAAATTTTACTTAAATTCTTGAAATTTCCTTATACGAACTAAATAATCTCTTGAAAAAAGGTGCTTTATTTGACCTTTTGTTTTATTCTGATAAAATCCGATGCAATTAAAATTAGGATTACTGTGAAAGAATATAATATTAAAGATTTGAAAATCAAAATTGATTTATCAAATTTACTAAATACAATAAAATCAAAAGAAAGTTTTGACATCGACATTGATGGAAAAATCTACGTAAACAATTCAATTCCCCACAATAAAATCATTATCTTTTCAACAACTGAAAACAATATTTCCGATTTATTAGATATTAATACTCAAGTGAAACAGTTATTTGGTCAGGAGTATAAGCCTGAAGTACTTGGCTCACATTGTATTTTAACTCCACTGCCATCTTGGATGCATATTTTGGATTTAAATAAAAAAACAATGTTATATTTTGACCACCAAACTGATGGCGTTGAGATATTTGAGTTTAAAGAAATTGAAAATATAGGATGGAATGCTATTCCTTTAGATATTACATATAGACAATTGTGTACATTTATTGAAAAAAATTGTGAAGGTACATTTTTGTTTTATGATAACACTATACATTTTAATGGTTTTGTTGTGGTAAACGATGTTAATGAAGTTGAAAAAAAACTCTTTGCATTTATAAGTGATTTGATTTATGATAAGATAGATAAAAAAGAAATAGCGTTACATGATATTGACGATGACCAAGCTGAGTCATTGGAATATTTTAAGATTAAATAAGGAAAATTTTTGGAAGAATTAATACGTGAATGGGGATATATAATACTCTTTTTGTACTCTTTTGGTGGAGGATTTTTAGCTTTAGCAGTTGCTGGGGTATTATCTTATACAGGTGATTTAAATATTGTGGCTTCAATTATTGTTGCTGGAAGTGCAAATTTTGTTGGAGATCAATTTCTCTTTTCACTTGCAAGAAACAACAAACAATATGCTAAAAGTATGATGGGTAAATATGGTAGAAAAGTGGCATTGGCTCATTTATTAATGAGAAGATATGGCTCACCCGTAGTATTTATTCAAAAATATATTTATGGAATTAAAACATTGATACCATTAGCTATGGGACTTACTAAATATAGTATGAAAAAATTCATAGTGTTTAATGCAGTTGCAACTATTGTATGGGCACTTGTAGTTGGATATTCAAGTTTTTATATGGGAGAAGTGATTTTAAATTTAGCTGACGATTTTAAAATGTATGGTATCGCCTTAGTTATTGCCATTATATTAGCTGTTAGCTATTTCGTTCGTAAAATTTAACTGCCAGTAAATGAGAGTTGATTTATTAACTCTTATTTACGCTACAACTTCTTCTTTTACCACTTCTTCATCCCATAAAATACTACATCCATACTCTTTATCTAAAATAACATATTTGAAATACTCAGAAGTACCTCGTCTGCCATGTAAACGAACAGTTACTTGTCCATCATTTAAAAGGTTTTTCATCTCATAACTAGAAAAACTTCTTTTGTTCCATTTTAAAAATTTATTTGAATAGATCATAAAAGTACAAGTAGAGTTTGCTGCATATACATATGCATCACTTTCATCGTATTCTTTTTTTGCATTGGAGCATGCATAGATATTTATGTTTTTACCTTGTACTGTTATTTTTCTTGATTCTACGTGACCCTCACAATATGGGCATTGTCCTAAAGTAGCCATGGTATCTCCTTGTTTTTTGAATTTTATCAAAATTGTTTCATAAGAGTTTATTTTATTGCAAATTGTAATTAATTCAATTCAAAATAAATAATTAAAGATGCTATATTGATAACTATTATCATAACTAAGAGAATACTAAGTTTACTTTTCTTATAATTTTGATATCTATTATCAATAAGGGAGAGGGTATGAGTAAATTTTTAATGGAACAATTAAATAGTTTTGAACATTATAGTTTTGATGAAAGCAGTAAAAATATTACCAATGTTAATTTGACAAATAGTGATGTTGGAGAATTTTTAGAAATCATACATTTATTGGATTCAAAATTTGTTGAATACAACATTTTGCATAACTTTAATATTGCAATATTAAACAAGAGATAAAAATTAAAGAGTTTTTTTCTCAAATCCTTTAAATATTCGTTATAATGGCGAAAAAGATTAAAGGATAAATCATTTCTGATTTTTCAACACTAAAAATAGATCAAAGTATGTTAAAGAACTTACATTCATTGGGTTATGAACAAATGACCGAAATTCAAGAGATGAGTTTACCCCATACTTTAAGTAATAAAGACTTAATTGCAAAAGCAAAAACAGGTAGTGGTAAAACTGCGGCTTTTGGAATCTCTTTATTAACAAAGCTTAATGTAAAAAGATTTAGAATCCAAGGCTTGATTCTTTGTCCTACAAGAGAGCTATCCGATCAAGTGGCAAAAGAGTTAAGACGACTTGCTAGATTTACACACAATATAAAAATATTAACTTTGTGTGGTGGAGTTCCTTTTGGACCTCAAGCCCACTCACTTTCCCATGGTGCACATATTATTGTAGGAACTGCTGGAAGAATATTAAAACATTTGGGTGAAAATAATTTAAACCTTGATGATGTACATACTCTAGTACTAGATGAAGCAGACAGAATGTTAGATATGGGATTTAACGAAGATATTATGAAAATAGTAGATGAAGTTCCAAGTAACAGACAAACACTTCTTTTCTCAGCTACTTATCCTGATCAAATTCAAGACTTAAGCTCTTCTATTATGAAAAATCCAATTGAAGTAAGTGTGGATGCTGGTCACGATGAACAAACCATTCAACAGCATTTTTATGAAACAACTCCCAATAGCAAAACAGCAGCATTGGGTGCTCTTATTTCAAACTTTAAAGCAAAATCAGTTGTTATGTTTTGTAATACAAAAATCATGTGTGATGACTTGGCTGATGATTTATATGACCTTGGTTTTGATTGTCTTGTTTTACATTCAGACCTAGATCAAAGAGATAGAAATGAAACATTGGTTATGTTTGCCAATAAGTCTTATCCTATTTTAATTGCAACTGATGTGGCTGCAAGGGGTCTTGATATCAAAGATATTGATTTGGTTATTAACTACGATTTAGCTCTTGATCCTGAAGTTCATGTTCATAGAATTGGAAGAACTGCACGAGCTGGAGCTCAAGGTGTGGCTGTTACTTTAGTAAATGAATATGAAAATGAAAAATTTGAAGACCTAATAGATTATTTAGATCAAGATTTTAAATTAGAAAATATCACTGATGTGGCAGATGATATAAACTATAAACTTCAAAGTTCTTGGACAACACTATTTATTAATGGTGGGAAAAAGAAAAAAGTTAGAGCTGGAGATATCTTGGGGGCACTTACAAGAAATGTTGGTTTGGATAAAGATGATGTAGGGAAAATTGATATTTTTGAGCATTGTTCTTATGTTGCGATTAAAAATGAAGTGGCAGATAAGTCTGTAAAAGGGCTAGAAGACGGTAAAATTAAAGGAAGATTTTTTAGAGTATTTAAAAAATAATATAACAGTATTTTAAATATTATATGATACAATCCGATTCAGAAAAACAAAAAATTAAAACAAATCAAGGAAATAAATATGGCATCAGCTAGTGCAAGACATCTATTAGTAGACAGTGAAGAATTATGTAATGAATTAAAAGGAAAAATTGAAGCAGGTGCAGATTTTGCAGATGTTGCAAAAGAATACTCTTCTTGCCCATCAGGAAAAGATGGTGGAGATCTAGGAACATTTGGTGAAGGTCAAATGGTACCTGAGTTTGATACTGTTGTTTTTAATGAAGCTGTAAATGTAGTTCATGGACCAGTTAAAACACAATTTGGTTATCACTTATTAGAAGTAACTTCTAGACAAGACTAATTTTATTTTAAGATGTGAGACCATTCTCACATCTTAAATAACCCTATTTAATTTGCAAAGGTATCTAGCAAGATATTTTTCAAATCTTTTTTCATATCCAAACTCATTTCTTCGTTGTTGATATAAATGTAAAAAGGTACTGTGTTACCCATGGATTGTTTAAGTCGTTTTCTCAAAGTTGATACTTCATCAAGAAGTACCATTTTTTCTCCATCAAATAATGAAAAATCTTTTTCGATTCCCAGTTTAAATGATACAATTTGATAAACAATATACGTATTTTTCTTGGCTGACTCATGGGATAAGATAAAACCATCAAGGGCAAGTTTGAGTTTTTTAAGATTTGATTTTGTGATAAAACCAAAACTCTCTCTAAATTCATACCTTTCAATAGTGCTAAAGTCCAAAATGGTATAGAGTTCATTGAGGTTTTTCCATATTGATTTGAAAAACTTTTTTCCAAATAAAACTTCTTCAAAAGAATAAAGATATTTTTTATCCTCAAATGTTTGGACTTTTTTATTTTTGATATTAAAATATTCGTTCTTAAATAAGGATATTAACCAGTTCTCATCAAATAGACTGATATTGTCTAATCTTTTTTCATCATCTTTTTCATCTAGAAATTTCCACAACATTGAAATATTGTTAAAAAGGGAATTTTTTGTTGCTTCTTTTGAAAAATACTTGTTACAAAGATAAAAAATGACATTTTCCAATAAGGCATCTTTTTTAGATATATTAAAATTATAAATGATTTTTTTATACAAATTAAAGCGCATTTCAATCATGTGTTCAATGTCCATTAATGCCATGTCATAAAACGCAATTTTATATTTTTTGTTTTTCTTGGTTAATATTGTCTGTTTTGTGATTCTTATAAAATCATTTGGACCACCAATATAACCACTTGCGACCATATCTCTATTGATATAATCAAGTCTATCTGCATCGACTGTACCATCTATTAATTTGTGAATTACTTTAAAATTAAAATTGTGATAGGTTTTTTCCTCTATAGTATAAACTACAAGTTTATGGATGAGTTTTAAATAGTCTTGTTTGTTACTTAGATCACCACTACTTACTTCTTTCATCTCATGCTCAAATAACATGTCTATGAGTTTGATTCCCAAAGCTTCATGAAGAACCAATGAACTCTCTTTTGTGATATCTTCATAGAACTTTATAAAAGTCAATTCTTCTTTATTTAAATGTTCGTTTTTATTGCATAAACTGGTATAAACATTTTTAAGCGCATATTCTGTTTGGTGTGAAAAAGGTGCATGTCCCACATCATGTAGAAGTGCAGCTATTCTTACTGTTTGTAGGATTATTCTGTAAATAGTAGCTTGAGTATTCGACTTTGTTGGAATACTAAACTGATACAAAGCTTTGTCGTAAAAAACATTCTCACCTTTTAAAGTAACATCGAGGTTATCATCTTTGATGATATGGTCAACCACTCCTTTTAACTCTTTTAAAAATTGATTTTTTGTACTTTGAGATGCATTTAACAAGGCATTTTTAAACATAAAAGAACTTAAGTGCATGGTTCCTACACTATGAATGTACCTTTTGGTTGTAATTGAAGGGAAAGAGAAATACGCCAAAGCATTTTGTGTTATAAACTGCAAGCGGTTTAATATCTTTGTTTGAAGTATCTCACTTTCCAATTGAGTGTATTCAATATGATTGTAAATGGTATCATTGATTATTCTGTTCTGTATTATCTGGAATTCCTTTTTCAAATATACGTTCAGTAAAGGTTGCAAATTTACCCCTTACTGCTTTATCTAATTCAATAGCAAACATATTTAACTCTGGGTGTTTAAATTTTGTTTGTTTTAAAAGAGTGGTTAAACCATTGTTGTATTTGTTCAAGTACATATTATCTATTTGTCTATTTGAACCAATAACAATGGCCATACATGTTTCATCTAATCTTGACAGTAATAACTGAGTAGTACTTTCACTCGCATTCTGCCACTCATCAAGTATTACAATAGCAGAGCTTAGCGTTCTTCCTCTAGCTTCTCCTGGCCATAAAGTCTCAATACAATACTTAGATGTCAATTCATTTATTTTTGACTCTATAGACTCTTTACTCTCTCTGTTTTCACTTTTTTTCAAAGATTTTTTAGCAATAAACTCCAAGGTATCTTGTAGTGCCATATTATAGATTCTAAACTTTTCATCATTCCCAGATAAAAATCCTACGTCTGCACCTTTTTCTAAACTCTCTATAGAGTTTCGCACATAAACAATTTTGTCATAGTTTCCTATGTCAATGAGCCTCATTGCACATACTACAGACATGAGTGTTTTCCCACTTCCTGCTTTTGCATCAATAACCAAGAGATTATAAATATTGGTCAAAATTGCTTTTGAAAAGAGTTTTTGTTTTAAGTTTACAGGTTTTACTTGTAAAGCTCTAAATGCTTGCTCTTCTAGAATATCAATGTGTTCATTGATAATAACAGCATAAGCAACATTACCATCCTCAGATTGAAAAGTATAGGAAAAGTTTTCATTAGAATACTCCTCATCAATTTCTCTAATAGGAAGCCCTTGAAGTCTATTGAAATGTGAAGAATCTAGACTGATGGTTTTAATAAACGTAATCAAAGGTACATCAGACCTATCATCATGAAGTGTTTGGGACTTAATCCCTTTGAATAGTGCAAAAGTACGCGCATAAATATCAATAGAGAGAAATATTACTTGTCGTTGCCCTTTATAGTACTCTTGTGCAATGACCGCAACTTCTATGATTCGTTTATCATTACTTTCAGACAGATGCGTTTGATCCATTTCTGATTCATACTTGTCTTTGGTAATAATATAAAGGTTCATGTTGTCATCATCGAAATACTTGACAACTTTGTACCCATCCTTATAATCAACTTCTTTAATTTTCATCTTGGCCAAAAGTCTCGCAAATTCTCTAGAATAATACCCCAACTCATTAGTCAGTTTTTTCTTATCCTCCAACTCAAGTAAAACTGTTTCAGGCACCACTATGATATTAGTACCATTATCGGATATCTTCTTAAGGTTATTGATATTTTGTAAGATGATATTTGTATCTAATACATAAACTTTTTCTTTCATAAGATAAGTATATCAGATAAATATTACGTGAAGATTACACGGATAAGTTTTTTAAAGTAAAAAGTGAATCTCAAATATGGAGAGATTCACTTGTAGATTAAGTGATTAGATGACTTTTAATGTGAGGTAAACAAAAGTATCAACGAAGTTTTTGTTGTATGTCATGATATTGCTAATAGCTTTTTTATCTTTTCGAAGAAAGTCTTGCTGTCTTGGATCATCGTAAAAATGTAATGCAATCTCATCAATTTTTTCAATGCCTACAGAGCTTTTAACTGCAATTTTTTTATCTGTCTTAAATCCATATTTATCTAAACTGGCATCAACTTCTTCTAATACATTTAGTCTATTTACATTACCTTCTAAATAACGGCTGAGTTTAAGTATATAGAGTCTTTCTTTTAGTGTAGTATGAGAAGTTTCTGAAAAGATGTTTGACCCTGATAAAACTTGAACTTTATTGATAGCCTTATTTCGAATGTTTTTATATTTACTATACATAGGGTCATTTTTTAGTTTCTTAATACCATCTTTTGTATCGAAATGCATAAAAACAACTCTATTTGGCATACCTACTTTCAATGGGCCTTGTGGGTTTTCAATTACTTTTAGTTCCCTTGCAATTACTCCACCAGCTTTTGCCAAAATATCTTTGGTTTTGTTCCTATAATCTTGATATAAAGCTTCATTTTTCACATCAATAAAAAATACGCTGTAAAATTCCTTTTTAGCATCGATTGATTGTGCATTTAATGTTAATCCTGTGAACAAGTAAATGATTGTTAATAATCCTACGATTCTTTTGTTTAATTTTGTCTTCATAATATATTCCTTTTGTTAATTGTTTAATGATTATTCATCATCTCCGAAGTTTTCTAAATTACATTTTTGTATTCAATTCATAATATATCCTTTTTTATTGAACGTTCGGTAAAAAAATAGTACAGTTTATTTTATTGAACGTTCGGTAAAATTAAAAAGCAAAAAAAATTATGCCATAATTTTGTACAATTTTTTGTGAATTTTTTCTGTATATTTATTGTCGTTGTAAAGTCTTGAAAACATAATAGCACCTTCAAGTTCTTGTAGCCAATCAATTGCCAATTGGTTTGACTCAACTTTTTCAAATTTTAATTCAAATAAACTTGCTAAAGCGACTTTATACTCATCAAAGTATCCTTGTATTACTTCACTAAAATTGTCATTATTATTTGCAGTTTCTAGTATGATATTTCCAAAAATACATCCACCTGTCTGTCTTAAATGTACAACTTTTAGTTTTTCTAAAAACTTTTCAATTCGCTGTTTCGAATCGAACTTTTGATTTTGCAAATAAGAAAACAAACCATCATGTGATAGTTCATGTACATATAACAAAACTTCATTCATTAATTCTTCTTTAGAAGAAAAATAGTGATATAGTCCACTTTTAAATATCTCACACTCTTTAGCAACTAATGCCATAGAAGTATTATGATATCCTCTTGTTCTAAACACTTGATATGATTTTTCTACAATTTCTTGTTTTGTTATTATAATTTTTGGCATGATGGAAGTATAACTTATTTTTACCGAATGGTCAAGAAAAATAACTGTTAATTTTGAAGTTTTAATATTTACATATTCTTTAGATATAATTCACCCATGAAAAAATTATTCAAACAAAAAGAAATTTTAATATATGTTTTTGCAATAGCAGTACCAATATCTTTCTCCATGTGGATGGCTTTATTAAACAATTTTGTAGTAGAAATGGCATCTTTTGATGGGGCTCAAATAGGAATTCTTCAGAGTTTTAGAGAGATTCCTGGCTTAATGGCTTTTACGGTTTTATTTGCATTACTTGTTTTTGCACAACAACGTTTGGCTTATCTATCCATGATTTTACTGGGAATTGGTACAGCGTTAACTGGCTTCTTTCCTAATGCAGTTGGACTTTATATCACCACTGTGATTATGTCTGTTGGGTTTCATTATATGGAAACATTAAATCAATCCTTGACATTACAGTGGATTTCAAAAGAAAAGGCACCTTTAGTACTTGGAAAAGTGACAGCTGTTCGCGCTTTTATGAGTATGTTTGTTTTTGGGTTTATTTATATCAGCATGACCATCTTTAATATGGAATATAAAACCTTGTATATTATTGGTGGAGTAAGCACTTGCCTAATCGCAATTGCCGCGTGGATTTATTTTGATCATTTTAAAGAAGAAGTTTTACAAGAGAAAAAAATAGTATTACGAAAACAGTATTGGTTGTTTTATGTATTAACGTTTCTTGCAGGCGCACGACGGCAAATATTTGTAGTTTTTGCTGGATTCTTGTTGGTTGAAAAGTTTGATATGCATGTTGAAAATGTAGTGTTATTACTTATAGTTAATTCACTTTTAAATATGTATATTGGTCCAAAAGTAGGAAGGTTTGTTTCCAAGTTTGGTGAAGGAATGACCCTGAAAATCGAATATATAGGTCTTATTATTGTATTTACTTCTTATGCTTTTGTTAGCAACGTTTATGTAGCTTTGGGTTTATATATTTTAGATCATGTGCTTTTTTCTATGGCAATTGCTTTAAAAACTTACTTTCAAAAAATAGCAGATCCTAAAGATATAGCTTCAGCCTCTGCTGTTAGTTTTACAATCAATCACATAGCTGCTGTATTTTTACCATTTATATTAGGAATGTTATGGTTGAAGTCATCTTTTTGGGTTTTTGTAATTGGTTCCAGTATTGCATGTTTATCTTTTGCATTGTCTTTTTTAATACCAAAAAATCCAAGACAAGGTTATGAAACTATTTTACAAAAGGCACCAAAAGAATATGAACCAGTTCTTGAAAAAAGTGTGTAAATGGGGTTTAAAAAGTGTGTATAAAGTGTGTAAATTGTAAATTTTATAAAAGTGACATAAAAATTATAAATTAGGCACAAAATAATTGCATTATTAAACCAAGTTTGGTTAGAATCGTCCGATATTTTTATGAGGATAGAAAACATGAGTAAGTTTAGAAAAGAACATGATTTATTAGGTGATATGGATGTACCATTTGAAGCGTATTATGGTATTCAAACTTTAAGAGCTAAAGAGAACTTTTTTATTACAGGTGTTAGATTGTCTCAATACCCAACTTTAATTGTTGGACTTGCACAAGTAAAAAAAGCAGCAGCTCTTGCAAATCATCATGTGGGTGATTTATCTGAAGACATCAAAGATGGAATTGTTCAAGCTTGTGATGAAATTATTGATGGTGAATTACACAGCCAATTTATTGTGGATCCTATTCAAGGAGGGGCTGGAACTTCAACAAATATGAATATCAATGAAGTTGTTGCAAATAGAGCCTTGGAATTCATGGGACACAAAAAAGGGCAATATAAATTTTGTCATCCAAACACTCATGTTAATATGTCTCAATCTACTAATGATGCCTATCCAACAGCTTTTAGAATTGCTCTATATGAAAAACTTCATCTTCTTGAAGATTCTATGAATATCTTGAAAAAGTCATATTTAAATAAATCAAAAGAATTCCATCATATAATTAAGATGGGAAGAACACAGCTGCAAGATGCTGTTCCTATGACACTTGGGCAAGAGTTTAGAACTTATTATACGATGATCAAAGATGATTTGAAAGTATTAAAAGATGCAAGAAACTTAGTTCGAGAGATGAATTTAGGAGGGACTGCAATAGGAACTGGAATCAACTCTCATCCTGAGTATCCTGGAATTGTGCGAGAATATTTACAAGAAATCACTGGACGGCCTTTTAAAACAGCAGATGATTTAGTTGAAGCTACTCAAAACACAGGTGCTTTTGTTCAAATATCTGGGGTTTTAAAAAGAATTGCAGTACGGGTTTCAAAAGTTTGTAATGATTTACGACTTTTATCAAGTGGACCAAGAACTGGATTTAATGAGATCAATCTTCCTGCAGTTCAACCAGGAAGTTCAATTATGCCTGGAAAAGTAAATCCCGTTATTCCTGAAGTGGTTAATCAAGTGGCTTTCCAAGTAATTGGTTCTGATGTAACTATATCAATGGCAAGTGAAGCAGGGCAATTACAATTAAATGTATTTGAACCAATCATCGTATATAACTTATTCCAATCTATTTCTATGTTATGTCGAGCATTTGAAACACTTGCTGAAAAATGTATTGATGGAATTACAGCCAACGAAGACAGATGTAGAGAGTTGGTATTAAACAGTATTGGACTTGTTACGGCACTTAATCCAGTGCTTGGTTATGAAAACTCAACTGCAGTAGCCAAAGAAGCACTAGAAACTGGAAACTCAGTATATGAGATCGTGTTAGATAGAGGGCTTATTACTAAAGAAGAACTAGATGATTATTTGAAACCTGAAAATATGATTCGACATAGATAAGTGAAATGAAAAAACAAAAAGGGGAATGAAGGTTTAATCTTCATTCCCCTTTTTTAATGGTTGAATATTTTTTTAGGTAAGTAATACTCTTCTTTGCTCTTCTTTTTTAACATCTCCAAACTTATCCAGATAATCCAAATAGGTTACCAAATACTTTCTACTCATTGGAAACTTTTCTTTAAAGTTTTTGATATCAATATATCCTTCTTCTTTCATAATAGCTCTCATATTTAAAACCAATTGATTCAGTGAGTCTGTGTGAATAAATACGTTACTTTGCATTCGTTGTACTTTCTTTTTTGCACATAAAGATTTTAAAATATCATCTCCCATTTTTCTATCTAAATCTAATTCATCATAGATATTATAAGGAGCTGTTGGAGTTAACCCTTCATTTTCAAGTCTTTGTAAAACATTTTGTTCAAGTTTTACCATGAAGTCTTCAGTGATATTGGCATTTTTAAAAAGATTGTTGTCTTGGATTAAAAAATTCTCAGCTATCAATTCATCAAGTACAAGCTGAATGAATCCTTCACTAGCCCACTTAAGTCTTAGTTTAACTGAGCTAATTGAGAGCAGGGCATAAGTATTTTTACTGTAAATATCCTTGATACTATTTTTGATAATTTCTTTGGTTGATATGGGATAAATGATAAGGTCTTTTTCATCCACAAAGGCATTATCTAACTCTTTTGCATACGTTATTGCTTCTTCATGACTCAAAGCGAATCTTTGAGCAGAAGATATTAAACCCAAGCCTTTTTTATGGGCTTCTAATAAAACGCCATAAGCATTGGTGATTTCATTTTTTGCTAAAAACTCTAGCATCTTTTTCTTTTGAGGCTTTTTCATTGGGTCATTAATTGGATTTAATATAACGCCTCCAGCAATGGTATCATTTCCTTCTCGTAAAATTAATTTTTCTCCAAAAATAGAAAATATTTCACTGCTGGCTTTTATACTTGCAATTCCAGAAGCAATAGAAGTATCACAATCATAAATAAGGACTTTAACATCTAGTTTTTTAGAACCCACAAAACAGCTATAAACTCTGTTGTGATGAACTTCTTTGTCTTTTAAAGCTTTAAAAGAGATATCAATATTTTTAAAACCTCTTAAATACCCTTTTTTACTAATGAGTGAACCTCTTTGAATATCTTTGATATTCACCCCTTGTAAATTAAGTGCAGCTCGAGAAGAAATACCTGCTTCAAGT
>Ga0105358_10000487_pt1 | contig 19824 bp, 16 predicted proteins | sample GOMGulsemesocosm_5_FD_83509 | JGI IMG/M metagenome (GOLD analysis project Ga0105358, IMG submission 83509) | Methane-oxidizing microbial communities from mesocosms in the Gulf of Mexico - GOM15C Gulf of Mexico | ecosystem: Environmental > Aquatic > Marine > Cold seeps | place: Gulf of Mexico... | reverse complement strand
GTACGCTGACTAGCGCCATCTACACCAGCCTCCGCTGCATTGTTTTTTTGTAAAAATGAACCGGCACCTAAAACAAAATCACCTTGTAATTTATGCTCGGGGTTAGGCACCAAAACTAAATGCCCCGCTCTCGATCCTAAACTCAGCTGGCTTAATTCCAGCAGATCCAAATCACACCAGACATCCGCATTCAGCAATAAAAAAGGTTGCTCTCCCAGCTGCGGCGCCGCTTTAAGAATCGCGCCAGCAGTTTCCAATGGCTCCGTCTCGACGGAATAACTAATTTGCATTTCATACTGCTGGCCGTCACCCAATACAGCTTGAATTTGATCACCTAAATAAGCCACGTTGATAACTACATCCTGTATACCTGCCGCTTTCAAACGTAACAACTGGTGCTCAATCAGACTCTTGCCCCCAGCCTTTAAGAGTGGCTTGGGCGTGGTCAATGTCAACGGTCTCATACGACTGCCAAAGCCCGCGGCCAGTATCATAGCTTTCATCGCAACCTCGTTGAGTAGCGGAAGGTTTTAATTACAAACCTAGCGTTCAATATTTTACGGTTTTAGTCATGTGCTCTACGAGCCACAACTAAGGCCGGGATAAATGAGCAGCTTTTTCCCCAGCGCTCAGATAACTACTATACCAATGCTGGGTTTCAATTCGAGGCAGCAGCTTGGCTTTAAACCAAGCGACGAACTCATCACACTGATCATATTGCTGAGCAACCTCAAGGGTATAACGAATAACTAGGGGCAAATCTTTCAGGTACCCGTCTTTGCCGTCGCGCAGGTTTAATCGGGCGAATATTCCCAAAACTTTTATGTGTCTCTGCAACCCCATAAAATCAAACCATTGCTGGAATTTCTCAAACGAAACCCCCGGGTCTAACAAACCTGTTTTTTGTATTCGCTGGTAATACTGCCTAATCCATTCCTGCACTTTTGAATCAGGCCAATGTACATAGCAATCACGCAACAAAGACACTAGGTCATAACTTATAGGGCCCCACAAGCCATCTTGAAAATCAATAAAGCCCAAGCTGTGATCCTGTCCAACAATAATATTACGGCTGTGAAAATCACGTAACACAAAAGCTTGGGGCTGCTCGGCGGCACTGCTAAGTAAAACCTTGAAGAAAGAATCTAACAGTTTGTTATCGTCTTCGCTTAGGTCGTAAGCCAGCAACTGTGGCACAAACCACTGACGAAACAACTCAAGTTCTTGCGATAAGTTACTCTCATCATACTCATCAAGATAAGCTTCAGCAGGGGCGCTTTGAACTTTCAATAATTGCTCAATTGCCTGGCCATAATACTCATCGACACTTTGCGGCGATAAAACATCAAACAAAAGCGTTGGGCCAAGGTCTTCAAGTAACATAAAGCCGAACTCAAAGTCGGTAAAATAAACCTTTGGTACCCTCACCTCATTGGCAAGTAGGTATTTCGCTATGTTCACGAATTCGTGGTTTTTCTCAATGGCTGGGGGTGCAAAAACGGCAATCAGCTTTTCTCCACAAGGCCCCAAAGGATCAATTCGGTAATAACACCGGAACCCCGCGTCACCGTCCAAGCCTTTCAACACCAGGTTTTCATCACCAGCCTCACCGCTCCAGCTTTCACTGTTCAACTGCGAAACGACCCAAGCTTGTAAATTATCAAGAGTAGGCGCTGGATTGGGCTGATCAAGTTTTACGGGCATAGTACTTTTTTACGTCTTGTATTATAAGGTTAAGGCGCGACTTTACCTGCGCCCAGAGAGCTTGCCAAGTGTTGTCTAATAAGCAGACCTGAAGTCGCTCAGAGCCTAAGTTCTCTGCAGTAGTTTATCAACGCAACAATGCTCAATTATCGATCAAACCAGAGCGCGTTTAAGAGTTCAGCGGCCGTATTCAACAAATGCCAATAAAAAAGGGCATAACATCCAGAAATATAACGATTCCCTAGCGTCAAGCTAGCCAGCAGTCATTATCCGAAGTAGAATCGAGGGTTTGCTATAGCGCCTAAAGTTGCGCGCCCAGTCCGCCAATACTGGGGGAGCGAGCCCGAATAAAAACGGCTTGTACAGTGTCAACGCGATCTATAACCGACATTTAGATTCAAGGCACGTTTAGCCAGATGAATTGGCCAATAGAACGACTTTAGTGATCAGTGCGAATTTACAGCAAAAGAGCAACATTCAAGAATTTGCATCCATAGAACTCATGACGAGCAAGGTTAGGATTAATACATGGCTAAGCAATGCCAAACAAAGAATTCTGCAATATTTAATGTTGCCAAAGTTAATCGCCGACCTGGTGCGAAATTAGCACTGGCTATATCCGCCCTATGCGGTGGCATATCTAGCGTGAGCCAAGCGCAAACCCAAAACCTTTGGGACTGTCAGGCAAGTGGGGATACCTGGGCCTGCTCGGAAAAGGCCAGCACCGAAGCGTCCTACACTCGACCTAAACGCAACAATGTGACGCTGGGCAAAAACAATAACGCCCCCTCCGACAGTGCCGACAGTAAGTTGGTTAATAGCTACCACCCATTAGACTGGGTAAACGAAGCTCAACTATCCGAAGAACAACGAGAAACCTTGAGTCCAGGCTGCTGCGGAGCATTTGTTGAACCCCAGCGCCAAGACGATGAAGCCAAGCTGGACCCCGCGTCCGCGCCCTTACGCTTAAATGCTAATTCCAGTGAAATCATGCAAGAAACCTCGGCCACCTTAGAAGGTGAGGTTAAAATGATTCAGGGCTATCGTCAGCTAGAAGCCGACCGCGCCATGGTAGACCAAGGGACCAGCACAGCAGAACTCGACGGTAATATTCGCCTGCGCGAACCTGGTGTCCTTATCCAGGGCTCATCCATGGATATGAACATGGATACTGGCGAAGCTACCGTGAACGATGCCAGTTACGTTTTACACACCAAAGGTATTCACGGCTACGCCCAGCAAATTAGCCGCTTGGCCGATAAGACCCTCGAAATGAAAGAGGCCAGTTACTCCCAATGTGAACCTGAAGACCCATCATGGTTTATCGAAGGTGGAACTGTACACATCGACCCCAAAACCGAAGTCGGCACCGCGAGAGATGTAGTCCTGCGAGTTAAGGGCGTACCGATTTTCTATACCCCATATATACAGTTTCCAGTTGGAGACAAGCGTAAGTCAGGCCTGTTATTTCCATCCATAAGCTCCGGCGACAGCGGCGGCATAGATTTAACCGTCCCCTATTATTTGAACCTCGCCGAAAACTACGACATGACGTTAACGCCGCGATACATCAATGATCGCGGGTTTATGCTTGAAACTGGAATGCGTCATTTAAACAAATACTTCGACACTACGGTGAACCTTGCCTACTTGGCGAACGACGAAGGCGGTAACGATAAAGATATCCAACGTTTGGTTAACCAAGGCGTTATTGACTCAAACCAAGCAAGTCCTTACCTCGACCAAGATCGCTGGTTAGTTAATGTAGACCAAGCCGGCTCTGGCGATCGCTGGTATTCTGATATCGATTACACCCAAGTCAGCGATATGGATTATTTCCGCGACCTTGATACTGCGAGCCTTGCGGTAAACAGTGTCAGCGATCTTCGCCAACGCGGCGTAGTGGGTTATCGCCTTAAGAACTGGGATGTGTCGATTAAAGCCGAAAAGTTTCAAACTATAGTCAACGGCATTACCTCGCCTTACAAACAATTGCCTACGGTCCGCGCCATGGGCAGCTATCAATTTGGCGCATTCAATGTTGATCTACTCAATGAATACAGTCAATTTGACCATTCAGACAAAGATCGCAACTCAAATCGAATCGTCGGTGATCGAGCTCGAATTGACTACCAAGTAAATTACGAATATCAGTGGGCTTGGGGCTACGCGCGCCCCAACGTCGGAGTTCGAGCACTTTCCTATAAACTCGACACGATCAACTTGCTAGACAGCGCCAACCTAAGCCCCAACGCAACAGCGCCAATGGCAAGCTTTGACACCGGCGTTTATTTTGAGCGCGAAGGCAGCGTATTTGGCCGCAACTACACCCAGACGTTTGAACCACGCTTATTTTACTTCTTCAGTGATCACGCCGATCAATCGGACTTTTTCAATCTTACCCAAGGCGGGGCTGACATCGACTTTGATACGGCCAACGCTACAGCAGGCTACAGCCAACTGTTCCGCACTAGCCAGTTCATAGGTTCAGATCGACTAGATGACGCCAACCAGCTCTCTATTGGTCTCACTAGCCGATTTATCAATCAGCGCAGCGGTGAAGAATGGCTGAAAGTAAGCCTGGGTCAGATTTTTTACTTTGAAGACCGCCAAGTGTCTCTTAGCGGGCAATATGATCAGCAGCTAGGGAATGCTCAAGCTTTATCCAATCAGCTTCAAATGCAACTCAACTCGAGCAACATCAGCCAACGCATTAGTGCCCGCGCTAACCTCGACAACTTGCAAAAGCAATTTAGCAAAACCTCTGAATATGCATTTTTGCTCAGCGGTAGCGTATCTCAAACCTTGAAATATGGCGTTGACTTAACTTGGCGCCAATACGATGATCGCCTTGATCGCGGTAATGTGTACCTGCGCTATATTGACGAACAGTCCCGTATCTTCAACTTAAGTTATCGCTACGACCGTCAAGTTGGTGTTATCGACACCACCGATTTCAATAAAAACGGAATCACTAACGAGCTCCTGAACAACAATATCGAGCAAACCGACCTGTCGTTTATTTGGCCCGTCAGTGATCGCTGGAGCCTTATAGGCCGAGCGAATTATGATGTTACCAATAAGAGGGAACTCGAAACCCTTGCCGGACTCGAATACAACAGCTGCTGCTATCGCATTCGCTTGGTTGGCCGTCGCTGGGTCGATAACTTCCTCGCAACCCAGGGTACATTGGTTGATCAGCAGGTCGAAGAAGACAACGGAATATTTTTTGAGATACAACTTAAAGGCTTAGGTGGCACCGGGAAGCGATTGAGCAGCTTGCTCAAAGACGCCATTTTCGGTTACCAGCAACGTGAAGAAAGTTTTGGAAATAAATAACAATGATTACTATGAAAAACCTTAAAACTCTTGTCGCCACCGCCAGCCTTAGCGCCAGCTGTTTCGTCAGTGCCCAAGTACTCGATCGCGTCGTCGCTATTGTTGATGACGATGTCGTTATGGCCTCCGAGCTACAACAACAGCTCGGTCTGATTGCCCAGCGATTACAAGCACAAAAAACAGAGATGCCGCCTATGGCGGTATTGCGCGATCAAGTTTTAGAACACTTGATTCGCGAGCGCTTACAACTTCAGATGGGCGTACGTGCTGGGGTCAAGATATCCCAAGAAGAGCTAAACCAAGCTATCAACCGTATGGCTCAAAGTAATAAAGTGAGCAAAGAAGCTTTTATTGCGGGTATGAAAGAAGATGGCATGACGGTTAGTAAACTTCAGGAAAGAATTCGCCGTGAGATGGTAATCAACCGAGTTCAAAAAGGCTCAGTCAACCGTCGCATCCATGTCTCAGAGCAACAACTTAATAACTTTCTAGAGTCCCAAGAAGGCAAGTTTTGGATCTCACCAGACTACTTGCTGGGTCATATACTTATTAACATAAGCAGCACTGCTGACGACGAGACCGTTGCTGAAGCCAAAGAAAAAGTCGAAGAACTGCATCAAAAACTTTTAAATGGAGCGGACTTTCGCGAGCTAGCTATCGGCAACTCAAAAGGCCAAATGGCGCTACAAGGTGGTGATCTGGGTTGGCGTAAAACATCTCAACTTCCAGGCCTATTAGCAGAAGCAGTACCCAGCTTGCACAAAGGTGACATTAGCAATCCGATTCGCAGTGACGCTGGCTTCCATCTAATTAAATTGTACGACCAGCGCGGCGGCGAAGAGACCATTGTTGAACAATCTAAAGTTCGCCACATACTCGTCAAGCCTTCCACTATATTGAGTGATAAAGAAGCACTCGAAAAAGTCCAACGCATTCGTGAAGAGCTAATAGAGGGAGGTGACTTCAACGAGCTGGCTAAAAACAACTCAGAAGACATTGGCTCCATGCTGAGCGGTGGCGATCTAGGCTGGTCAACCCCAGGACAGTTTGTACCTGAATTTGAAGAAACAATGGCTCAAGTTAAGGTTGGCGAAATCTCCGAACCGTTTCGCAGTCAATTCGGTTGGCATATTCTTAAAGTCGATGAGCGTCGTCAGCAAGATTTCACAGATACCGTTATCAGAAATCAAGCAAACAACATCATTCGTAAACGCCGCTTCGAAGAAGAGCTTCAAAACTGGCTCCAAGAAATTCGCGACGAAGCCTATGTTGAAATCAAACTGGCCGAACAAGTCGCTAAAGAAACCGAAACTGAGCCAGCGGCAGAGTAACTAACATCAAAGCACCCACTATGATCGAACGTATCGCCATAACGCCGGGCGAGCCCGCCGGCATAGGCCCAGATATATTACTCCAAACGGTGCAAGCCGCACACAGCCAGCAACTCATTGCCATCGCCAACGGCAAGTTACTGGCTGAGCGGGCCCGATGCTTAAATCTTCAAATAAAACTCACCCCTTTTAACAAAACACTGGATGCAAAACCCAGTGCTGCGGGTGAGCTGTATTTTATCGACGTTCCAATCACCTCCGCAGTAGTGCCTGGGGTTCTCGCCCCAGAAAACGCTAGCTATGTGCTGAACTGCCTCGATGTCGCTATCGCCGGCTGCCAAAGTGGATTATTTTCCGCCATGGTTACAGGACCCGTGCACAAAGGTGTTATCAACCAGGCGGGGACAGCTTTCAGCGGCCACACAGAGTATTTACAGCAACAATGCGCTGTCGATAAGGTCGTTATGATGCTGGCAACGCAGGGCCTCAAAGTGGCTCTAGCCACCACCCACCTACCGCTCAAAGATGTTGCTAGCGCCATAAGCAAAGACAGTTTGAAACAAGTTATTGATATACTTGCGCACGACCTCTCCCATGATTTCGGTATTTCCAAGCCCCGTATCTTGGTCTGCGGTCTAAACCCACACGCAGGGGAAGGTGGCCACATGGGGCGAGAAGAAATCGATATCATCGAACCTCTGCTCAAGACCTACGATGACGCAGACGTCGAGCTCTTAGGACCACTTCCCGCAGACACCTTGTTCACCCCCAAATACTTAGATAATGCCGATGCAGTGCTTGCGATGTACCACGACCAAGGCCTCCCTGTGTTAAAGTTCAAGGGCTTTGGTCGAGCTGCCAACATTACCTTGGGCTTGCCGATTATTCGCACATCGGTCGACCATGGCACGGCATTAGATTTGGCAGGTAAAGGAACAGCAGACTGCGGCAGCCTAAGTACAGCGCTAGAGTACGCAAGCCTAATGAGCCAAGCCCGCAGTCATTGATATTAAACCAACACTATAGCGGCTAATTTTTAGCCATGAAGAAAACAAAATTTCAAATGATCGACAGCAGTGCTAGTTCGATTATTGACCTCAACTGTGAGAAAAAACGTGGACCCATTCTTCCATAAAGCCCGTAAACGATTTGGGCAGAATTTTTTAACCGACTCCGGAATTATTAACCGGATCGTTTCATCTATCAGACCAAAAGCTGATGATAACTTACTTGAAATTGGTCCTGGTAAAGGGGCAATTACAGCTTTGTTGCTCGAAGCTAATCCAACGCTCAACATCGTGGAAATCGATAGAGACTTGGTTCCTATTTTATTAGCGCAATTTGACAGCCGCTACCCAGAGTTGAAAGTCCATCAAGCAGACGCCCTAAAATTCGATTTTTCTGAGCTCGCCCAAGATAAGCCCCTAAGGATTGTCGGCAACCTACCCTACAACATTTCAACTCCGCTGATTTTTCACTTGCTTAGCTTTCATGGCAAAGTGAAAGATATGCACTTCATGTTGCAAAAAGAGGTCGTCGATAGAATGGCCGCTGCCGCGGGAGAAAAATCCTATGGCCGATTAAGTATCATGGTTCAGTACTACTGCAAAGTGGATAATTTATTCCCGGTACCTCCCGAGTGCTTTCAACCCCAGCCAAAAGTTGATTCCGCCATTGTCCGACTCACGCCGTTTACAACCCAGCCTAAACAGGCCGTTGATGTAAAATTGTTCGAGCGTATTGTCAATGTCGCATTTCAGCAGCGTCGAAAAACCCTACGAAATGGTTTGAAGCAACTGCTGAACACTGAGCAATTAGACAGTATCAGCACAACAAACTTAAGCATACGAGCTGAAACGCTAGGCGTTGCTGACTTCGTGACATTGAGCAACGAGTTAAGCGAAATGGGTGTCAGCGTCTAAACAGTGCTGTCACCGTATGTGATTAACAATTTGCTTACAAACAACACCACATAGGTTTTAAAAATACATGGCTGACATTAGCATCCAAACTAAACCTTTATATATCGAAGAACAATCACGTCCCCAAGAAAGTCGGTATGTTTACGCGTATACCATACGTATTAGCAACAACACCGACCAAGCTGCGCAACTAATTGACCGCCGCTGGAAAATTGTTGACGAGAAAGATCAAGTTCAAGAAGTGCAAGGTATTGGCGTTATCGGAGAACAACCAAGACTCGAACCCGGCGATACCTACAGCTACACCAGCGGGGTTATTATCGAAACCGCAACGGGCACGATGGAAGGCAGCTACACCATGAAACGAGATGACGGCAGCCAATTTTCAGCTCCAATAGCGACCTTTGCCTTACTGCCACCGAATGCTCTGCACTAAGGATAGCTATGGCCACGTATGCTGTTGGAGATTTACAGGGTTGCTTAGAACCTCTTATTCGTCTGCTAGATCAAATTGATTTTGATCCATCTAAAGACAAACTTTGGGTCGCTGGAGACTTAATAAACCGAGGCCCCCAGTCACTTGAGACCCTGCGCTTCATTAAGAAGCTTGGCGACAGTGCCGTAGTGGTACTCGGTAATCACGACCTAAGTTTTCTCGCTATAAGCGAAGGCTTTCAGCCCACTCGAGATGACGACACGGTAGACGAAATACTCCGAGCAGCAGATTGTGATGAGCTCTGCCTGTGGTTGCGTCAGCAAAAACTCGTCCACCATTGTAGCGACTTAAAATACACAATGGTTCACGCTGGAATCCCACCCCAGTGGAGTATCAACAAAGCTTTAAAGCGTTCAGCTGAAGTTGAATCTGCACTCAAAGATGACGACCAGTACAAAGATTTTTTGCTGAATATGTTCGGATCCACTCCAGATATTTGGAGCAAAAATCTAAAGGGACAAGACCGACTCCGTATCATCACCAACTATTTTACACGCATGCGTTTTTGCAGCAGCAAAGGCAAACTTGAATTTCAAGCTAAATCAGGCCCAGACTCAGCACCCAAAGGTTTTGCTCCTTGGTTTGAACACAAACGCCGTAGATCAAAACATGATCGACTCGTCTTTGGTCATTGGGCTGCATTAAACGGACATAGCGGCGTCAAAAAAGCCTACGCCCTTGACACCGGTTGCGTTTGGGGTGGCTGCCTAACAATCATGTGTTTAGAAACACGCCAACGTTATAGCTGCGACTGTAGCTAAACTGCAACCCGCTTTCCCGAGCGGGCTGCCCTGTCCAATGCCCCATACCCCACTAACAAAGTAATATTTGCCGCGAAGTTTGATTTCAAACTCTGTCATTTTTCTTGCGGCATTTATTCGAGTCGGCCTCTGGGGGAATCTACATCATGATGCAATCGATCGATTGCTTAAAAGATTACACATCCAAAACCAATGGATAAAAATCCCAACGACTATTTGTGACACCCTCCAAAACCAAACCCTTAAAAAGCAGTTTCAGTCCAGCAGCTATAGTAAATCTATTCACCAAGATAACAGAATGAACTGACCGTAAAGCTCCAATTAGCCTGACTCAACAGTGGGAAATGTCAAAAATAAAACAAGTAACAAACGTCGAGAGGGAGGTAGAGAGAAATTGTTAAGTGTGAAAAAGAGATTCAATAATATAGACATACAAAAATGTATATCGAAAAGAACAAGCTGGCGCCGAAGTCAATTCGAGAGAAAGGACTCCGACGTTCATTAACTAATCTTGATAGCCATTGGGGTTATTGGACTGCCATCGCCAAGCATCAGCAACCATGCGTTCAAGTGGTAGCTCTGCACGCCAGCCAAGCTCGGTTTGCGCCAACAAAGGGTCCGCAAAACACTCCGCAATATCCCCAGCTCGACGCGGAGCGACAACATAGGGAACAGGACGGCCACTAACATTTTCAAGCGCCGCCACCAACTCAAGCACACTTGAACCCTGGCCTGTTCCTAAATTGAAAGTGTAGCAATCTGGGCCTTTTTGGCATAAATAGTTGAGTGCGGCAACGTGACCTGCAGCCAAGTCTAGAACATGAATATAATCTCTCACCCCGGTACCGTCTGGCGTTGAATAATCATCCCCAAAAACGCTTAGTTTATCTCGCTTGCCAACAGCCACTTGAGTCGCAAAGGGTAATAAATTATTCGGAATCCCCTGGGGGTCTTCGCCAATAGTACCCGACACATGAGCTCCCACAGGATTAAAGTAACGCAATAAACAAACCTTCCAACTGCTAGCGGTAGGCTTACACATATCTCGATAGATATCCTCCACCATCAATTTACTTGCCCCGTAAGGATTGGTTGCACCTGTAGCGGCAGTTTCATTAATAGGAACTGACTCGGGGTCACCGTAAACTGTCGCTGAAGAACTGAATATTATTTTATCAACGTTATTACGATCCATAACTTGTGCAAGAACAACGGACCCCGAAACATTATTCGCATAATAATGAAGCGGTAACTCACAGGATTCGCCTACAGCTTTCAGGCCCGCAAAATGAATCACTGCTTCGAAGTTGTGCAGTTTAAACACGCGCTCCAATGCAGCCTCATCACAAACATCCAAAGTGTAGGTTTGAATATCTCGCCCACACAGAGCTGCCAAGCGATTGATAGCCTCCGGCTTGCTGTTACAAAAATTGTCGACCACGACAGGGTTAAACCCTGATTCGATCAAAGCAAGAACCGTATGGCTACCAATATAGCCCGCTCCCCCAGTTACCAAAACATCCATGATTTCACTTCCATTTTTAAATTCATGAACAGAATTATCTCACAGATAATTCATTACCGTGATGCTTAGCTGACATTTATATGGGGAGCGGCAGGGATTTATGCAAACAATAGGAATGATCAGGATAAAGAGGCGACAAATAAAATAAATACTAGGTTTTACTAGCTAATGAAATTGGGATTCAAAGAGCATAAACTCTACTACATAAGGAGGGGGGCCAGAGAGTACAAGCGCCTCTCTTTATAAGGCTTTCAACACAGGCCCGAAAAAACTTGTGCCTGCCACGAGAAATAACTACATCGATAAAAACTTTACCGGTTTAACCGTATCAAATAAGGCTTCTATTTTTGCCAGCAGTTCATCGTTGTCAAATGGCTTTGACAACACATCATCGGCACCATACTCCAAGGCCTTTTGCATGCCCTCCTCGGTTTCTGCCGAAACAACCAACACCTTCACATTTTCATAAGCTGGCTGCTCTCGCATAGTCTTTAAGACCTCGAAGCCGTCCATACCAGGCATTTTAATATCCAATGTTATCACTGCCGGCTGATGCCGAGCCAACATCAGCCCTGCCGTAAAACCATCGGCTGCTATTTCGACCTCGAACCCGGCTCTACGGAGCAGTCGACGGATAGCAGAAGCCATCTCCAACTGATCTTCGACCACTAATACAGTTGGGTTGGGGATTAGCGCATTAAGTTCTGCCGGAATCGGCATTTCATTGGTTTGTAAAAACGATAAAAAATCTTCGATTCGAATACGGTGATCACCACGACCTGGTAATTTATAGGCTTCCAAGCGCCCCCTCTCTATCCATCGAATAACGGTTCGGAAATTAACCCCGCAATATTTAGCAGCCTCTCCTGTCGTGAGGACTTTAACTCTATCCATGTAGTGCTCTTTATGATCAGTCAATAGAATATACCGAAGCCATCTATTCTACTGCATCTTTCAAAGAAATAGATCAATTAAAAGCTTCCCTATTTTCAGCTTAGACCAATCATTCATATGATTGAAATGACTTTTAATACTATTTAACGATTTTGTAATACCAAAAAGTGCTAAGAGACAGGTTTGACAGGTTAGGCACTCATGACCCATAATAAAGGCATGAAATAAATCAGTATTATTCTACGGTTTAAATTGAAGCCGTGCTGAGACTGAATCACTCTTGAGATAACTGCCGTAAATCAAGAGTTTTGACACAACTGCCCTGCAGTTCCAACGAACACCCTAAGACCCTTAGCCCCCTAGCAGTAATTGGGGGCGCTTTTTCCCCCTTTCCCCATCACCATAAGTTCGTGCTAACCTAGTATCACTAGTCAATTAAACAACACGTGTATTAGGAATGAGCCAAACAATTCTTTTCGTGGACGACAACCCGGTAAATCGCCAGCTATTACGCGCTATATTAAGCACTGAGTACAGCGATATACACGAAGCAAGCAATGGCCGCGAGTGCATAGAAATCATGCAGAATTGGCCAATTGACTTGTTACTACTCGACCTCAATATGCCCGAGCTATCGGGCTTTGAGGTTCTGGCCCAGATACCCACCCTAGATTTAATCAGCGCTCCTACGACGATAGTTGTCTCCGCGGATAAAGACCCCAGCATCATCAGCCAAGTTTTGATTGATGGCGCTGCCGATTACATTACAACCCCCTATAATCGGGAAGAGCTCCTCGCTCGAGTCAGAACCCATCTAACTCTGCGCAATCGAGAGCTACACCTCGAACAGCTGGTCATCCATCGTACCAAAGAACTAACCAGCGCCAGCTACCGCCTAGAGCAGGTACAAAAACAACTTATACATGCCGACAAAATGGCCTCACTTGGACAGCTCGCAGCAGGGGTCGCCCACGAAATCAACAACCCCGTTGGCTACATTCGCTCCAACCTCCATACGCTGCAAGATTACCTCGAGGATATAAGCAAAGTCCGGATACAATCTGCCGAGATCATAAAATCTCACCAGCTCAGTGATATCACTCAAAAGATAGACGAGCTCGAGCAAGAGTTTGATATTGAATTTCTGATACAAGACATACAAGATATCATTCGAGATTCTTTAAAGGGCACGGCACAGATTCGTCAAATCGTTACCGACCTTAAAGGTTACTCTCACCCAGAGCAGCATGACTGGCAGCTCAACAACATCCACGACCTCATCGAAAGCAGCCTCAATATTGTTGGAAACCAACTAAAGTATAAAATTAAATTACACAAACGATACCAGCGGGACCTGCCTCAGGTTTACTGCATTGGCTCACAAATCAGCCAAATACTGATTAACCTATTGGTAAACGCCGAACAGGCAATTGAAAAAACGGGCAACATCACCATCACTACCAGCCTCAGCACCCAATCACTACAAACAAATAGCGTCGATATCTGCATAACGGACGACGGCCACGGCATTGATGAATCCATTGCGAACCGTATTTTTGATCCGTTTTTCACGACCAAAGTGGTTGGCGCTGGAACCGGCCTTGGACTATCAATTTGCTATAACATAGCCCAAGGTCATGGAGGTAAAATTAGCGTACAAAGCAACCCCGACCGAGGCAGTCAATTCACGCTCAGCCTTCCCGTTGATTACGCCAAAGGCAAAGACAGCAACTAAGCTCTGACCCTCGCGTACATTAACTTCAGACCTTTCAACAAGAGGCCTTGGTAAAAGGCCAAGCTAATGATAATTAGAGCCGCGCCCCACAACACCGACTCTCCAACTTTTTCGCCGGCTATTGCAGCGCCCAAAATAAGCGCTATACCAGGCGTAATTAGAGTAATTAAAGAAACCGTACTGGCACTTAGGCGCTTTAATAAATAAAAGTATGCGGGAAAACCCAATAGCGACCCCATGATAGCCAAATAACTTACCGCCAGCCAAGACTCAGAACTCACAGACTCGGGCCATTCTCCATCAAGAACCAACCAGCTCAGTAACAAACAAGGAAAAGCCAACAACAAGGCTCCCGTTGCCTGTCTCATCGGGTCAATATTGCTGGCGAACCTCTGCAGGGTTACGCTGCTAAACGAAAATATAATGGTAGAAGCCATTACACCCAAGACACCGTAGACCGCCTCAGCACCCAAGACCAACTGCCCCTGAAAAATAATCAGCAAACCAAAAACCGCAAAACCTAGACCGATAAGCTTCTGCCAATCAAATGGGTTTTCACGTAAAACTATCATGGTGACCAAGCCGGTGATGAATGGCGTTAGCCCAAATAAAACAGACACCAAACCCGAAGGTATGAATTGCGCGCCCCAATACACCAATGGTAGCGCGGGGAAAATACCAACTGCAGCAGCGGCATAGACCTTCCAATCATCTTTAGATTGGAATAGCTTTCGCTTCAACACCTTTAAAATCAACAAGGCGATAGTCAAGGCAATCCCCATCCGGACGGTCACTGCCGCCACAAAAGAAAAACTATCACTGCTAAATTGAATGCCTAAAGGCGTGCTGGACCATACCAACACAACCAACAAATACACCATAGGAATTCTCATAACTTACTCCCTACCACCAACTCAATAAACCCCGCAGAAATTGCAGCCAAAAAAAAGGCCGCAACTTCGTGCGGCCTTTTTCATAAAAATGAACAAATCAGATCCGCATTTACAACACCAACGCCTCGGCCATCACACAGGCATAGGCCCACGCGGTAGCTGGCGACAGCGATATATAAATTCGGTGATTCAATTTCATTTTCTAATCCTATAAAACACTTAAATGCTGTTCTTTAGCAACATATTCAATTGCCATTCAATTACACAAGCAAAATACCACAAAGGGTTCCTTAAACAGGTCAATGCCGTATTAGGCTCACTTCCATTAAGCGAAGTAAACCTTTGAGGTAAATTTTAATTTACCGCAGCGAAACTATAAACCTTAGGGAAACTATAAACCTTAGGGAAACTATAAACCTTAGGGAAACTATAAACCTTAGGGAAACTTAAGAAACCTAGCAAATGGTATTTGCTTAGAACTTGCTATACAGTGTCGACGATGATTAGTAATTGGTCAAGTAGCGATTTTATACAATGCAAATTTATTTAGTTGGTGGTGCGGTTCGAGACGAGTTAATGAACTACCCTTTTTCCGAAAAAGACTGGGTAATCGTCGGTGCCACCGAAGCAGACATACAAACCTTATTGGACGATGGATACAAGCCGGTGGGAAAAGACTTTCCCGTTTTCTTACACCCAAAAACTAAAGACGAATACGCCCTAGCCAGAATAGAGCGTAAAACAGGGCATGGTTACGGCGGCTTCAGTTTCAACACCAGTGCTGACGTTAGCCTAGAGATGGATCTTAGCCGACGAGATCTCACTATCAATGCCATCGCTAAATCCTCAGACGGAACCATCCACGACCCTTACCATGGTCAGGACGACATTAAGAGCAAAACCTTACGCCACGTTAGCTTAGCGTTTTGTGAAGACCCCGTGCGTATATTACGTATCGCGCGATTTGCCGCCCGGTATTCCGATCTAGGCTTCAAGGTTGCCCCTGAAACCATCGATCTCATGAAGTCCATGGTGAAAGATGGCGAAGCTGATCACCTCGTTGCTGAACGAGTATGGAAAGAAATGGAACGGGCTTTAACCGAAAAGAGTCCTAGCGTATTTATCCAAACATTACTCGAATGCGACGCCTTGGCGGCCATACTTCCAGAGATAAATGCTTTATTTGGCGTACCACAACGCGCCGAGCACCACCCTGAAATTGACACTGGCATACACAGCCTAATGGTGCTCGAACAAGCCAGCACCTTGAGCACGAAAACTAGCGTTCGCCTAGCGGCGTTGATTCATGACCTCGGTAAAGCGCAGACTCCCAAAGATGTATTACCTCGGCACATTGGACACGAACAGCGTAGCCTGCCAATCATCAAGCAGTTTTGCGAACGCCTACGAATACCAAAGGAGCATAGCCGCTTAGCATTACAAGTAGCTGAATTCCACACCCTGTGCCACCGAGCCATGGAGTTGCGAGGCAGCACCCTACTAAAGCTATTTAAGTCCCTCGACGCCTTCAGGCGTACCGAGACCTTTGAAGACTTCCTTTTATGCTGCCAAGCCGACAGTCAAGGCAGGCTTGGCTTTGAAGACCGCCCTTACCCACAGGCAGATTATTTGCGCTCAGCTCTATCAGCTGCCGAACTCATTACCGCTACAGAAATACAAGATCAAGGTTTTACCGGCCGGAAAATAGGCGAACAGATTGATCAGCAGCGATGCTCCACCCTCGAAAGCTTCCGCAAGGAAAACGGCATCACGGGAAATACCGATGAATAAACAAAGTGCCAACGGCACCGGAAAAACAGTGTTAATAACGGGCGCAGCCAAGCGCATCGGCGCCGAGCTTGCTCGTAGTTTTCATCAACATGGCTTTCATATCATTGCTCACTACGGCACCTCAAAAACTGAAGCCTACGCACTAGCAGACGATCTTAACCAACAGAGAAAAAATAGCTGCGAGCTAATTCAAGCCGACCTAAACAACCATCAAGAACTGCTTGATTTAGCCCGTCGTGTTATCGATTTAGACTGCAACCTCGATGTATTAATCAACAACGCTTCCAGCTTTTACCCCACACCAATAGGCCAGTGCAATGAAGCCCAATGGGATGAACTTATGGGCAGCAATGTAAAAGCTCCCTTGTTTTTGTCTCAAGCGCTGGCCCCAAGCCTTAAAAAAAGTTGCGGCTGTATAATTAACATGGCCGATATCCATGCCGATCGCCCCATGACTGAGCACACAATTTATAACATCGCCAAAGCCGCTACCGTCATGCTGACAAAATCACTAGCCAAAGAATTAGCCCCCCAAATACGTGTAAACGCCATAGCTCCCGGCGCTATTTTATGGCCGGAAAACAGCGCCCCAAACTCCGACATTCTCTCGAAAATCCCCCTTGGTGAAATCGGTGAAGCGGCACCAATATGTAAAGCCGCACTTTATCTGGCCCTCGACGCAAGCTACACCACCGGCCAAACTCTTGCCATTGATGGCGGCAGAACACTCACAATGTGAACTAGCGCGACAATCGCCCCCTAGAGTTCCTGCTCTCGCTCAGGTTATGATAAAGCCCTTCCAGATTATCAGGCAACCGACACCTCGAAATACAAACGAGACAGGCCCGATAAAAAACTATAAACAATCGTGGACGTTTAAATGCGTAAATTACTCTATACCCTACTCGCACTTATTTTATTCGCCGCCATCAGTTACGCAGGGCTCTATTTTTTAGCCCCCGCCAGCTTAGTCGAAGCCGGCATTAAATATGAGCGCGACCAAGCCGGGTTGCGCAGCGCTACAATTAAAGTTGATGACCATGAAATCCATTATTTAACAGGCGGCCCAGATAACGCCCCCGTTATATTGATGGTTCACGGCTACGCTGCCAACAAAGATAACTGGACTCGATTTGCCCATCAGTTCGTCGATCGCTATAAAGTTATCGCAGTGGATCTGCCCGGCTTTGGCGACAGCAGCCAAATTGCGAGCGCCAGCTACGATATACCTAGTCAACAACAAAGACTTGCGGCCTTCACAGAGGCTCTAGGCCTACCCAAATTTCATATCGTCGGTAACTCGATGGGTGGCTTAATATCAGCGGCCATGGCTATTGCCGCGCCGGAGAAAGTCCTAAGCCTTGGTTTATTTGATAGCGCCGGTGTTCAAGAGCCAGTTCTTAGCCCAATGACTAAAGCGTGGGCCGAAGGTAAGAATATTCTTTTAGTCAACGGGCCTGATGATATGGACCGGGTTCTTAAACTTGCGTTTAACCACCCACCCAAAATGCCAAAAATTGCCTTGGATTATTTGGCAAAAAAATCCCTCGAAGACAAAGAATTTAATATTAAAATAGCCGAGGACTTAGTCTCCAAGGCATACATGCTCGAAGATAAGCTAGCCAAAATTAGCGCTCCGAGCTTGGTCCTGTGGGGGGACAGCGATCGGATTATCGACGTATCCGCCGCCGAGGTTTTTAACGCTGGACTAAAGCAGTCATCACTGGTGATTATGGAAGATACAGGTCACCTGCCAATGCTTGAAAGACCCAAACAAACAGCCAAGCACTACCAACAGTTCCTAAAAGAAATATCTGGAAAATAACAAAGCATTAAATTAATCGAATAGAGAACCGCGCCACCAATATTCAAAAAGTAAGGAATGGAGGTGGCCAAGGGTTTGAATTAAAGCGACCCCGATAGAAAGCGCCACAAAAGAAGTGAGAATACCGGCGTTATTCAGCCGTAGAAATTACCTGCCCACGCCATTCAAAATCGATACTCCAAAGCTTTTGGTCTCGGTCATAAGCCTGCCACAAAACCGCATAACTTTGCATTAGCACTGGGTGTAATTCCTCACCCGCTATCTCAGCAAGCGGATTCAAAACAAAAGCGTTTTTAGTAATTTCATCCCGCGGTAGCACAACGCCGTCAAAGTCTCCCACCGCACTACCATAGGTCAAAATGTCGATATCCAGTGTCCTACCACTAAACTTAGGTACGTCACGTCGGCGCCCGTGCTCATCCTCTATCAACTTCAACGCCTTACTTAATGGACCCACAGCAAGCTCGGTATCAATAGCGACAACCATATTGAAGAATGCATCGCCCTTAAAACCAACCGACTCACTCTCATAAACTGACGACAATAGCAGCGAGCCAAACGTTTGACTCAAAGCGCTTAAACACGATTGAATATGAAATCGACGATCTTCATTACTGCCTAAACTTAAAAAAACTTGCGCCATTACAACTCTCCGCGCTTGCCCCGCTCAATAATCAAACCGACATCCCTAGCCCCTCTGAGCGCGCCTGGCTTACTCAAACGGAGCTTAACCCAAGGCACCGCGAATTCATCCATGACAACCCGCGTAACGGTCTCAGCCATTGCTTCAACTAATTGGAACTCGCTAGCCTCTATGAGGCTAATTATCCGCTTAGAGACTTCTTTATAATTCAAGGCATATTGAATGTCGTCAGTCGCCGCAGCTTTTGATATATCAGCACCCATTTCTAGATCGAGGCTAACTTCTTGTTTTACCTGACGCTCCCAATCAAAGATACCAATTATGGTTTCAATCCGCAGGTCTCGTATGTAAACAATATCCATAAATACTCTCTAAATTTTACGTCTTTAGTCACTAGCTCGAATTTGTATTTTATAACGCCGGTAAACTGTCTAGCGCCCAACGAGGAGTTACCTTCAAACCTAAGTCCTGGGTCTGGCCCGCCATCAACCGCTGGCAGCCCGCGTAAGCGATCATTGCACCGTTATCGGTACAAAATTCGTTACGAGCGTAAAAAACACTACCACCAATTTTTGCCAATTTATTCTGCAACTGAAGCTTCAACTCGGTATTAGCCGATACGCCACCGGCTATCACCAATCGCTTCAACCCTTCTTGCTCGAGTGCACGCTTACACTTAATCACCAACGTAGCCACCACCGCCTCTTGAAATGCATGGGCGATATCGGCGCACGTTTGATCATCAGGCAAACCATTGGCCAATTTATGCTTGGCAACAGTATTTAAAGTAAATGTTTTCAAGCCGCTGAAGCTAAAATCTAATCCCGGGCGATTGGTCATTGGCCGAGGAAAGACAAACCTGCCAGCTTCCCCATCAACGGCTAGCTTTGCGATTTGCGGGCCGCCGGGGTAATCCAAGTCCAACATCTTAGCAGCCTTGTCGAAAGCTTCCCCCGCCGCATCAT
>Ga0105358_10000485_pt1 | contig 19876 bp, 17 predicted proteins | sample GOMGulsemesocosm_5_FD_83509 | JGI IMG/M metagenome (GOLD analysis project Ga0105358, IMG submission 83509) | Methane-oxidizing microbial communities from mesocosms in the Gulf of Mexico - GOM15C Gulf of Mexico | ecosystem: Environmental > Aquatic > Marine > Cold seeps | place: Gulf of Mexico... | reverse complement strand
CTTGATGTACCTGTATACGATGTAAATACGTTTATGCCTGGTGATTATGGTGTAGGTCCTGCTGTTATTGAAGAGGAATTTTTTACCTGTCAACTTCGTAAAGGTTGGAGTTTTGTTGTGACTGATTTGGGTGATGTACGTTTAACAAAGGGGGATAAATAATGAAAGTTTTGATGACAGAGTATCTTCGAATAGACCTAGATACTGAAAATTGGGAATGTCGAGTTTGTGATCACGTTGTAGGCGCGGCTAGAGATAATTATAAAAAAGGTTTATTGGTTTATAACCGCGATCCTGCCGATATTCATCCGTCAATCATTGACCCAGCCAAATACAAGTTCACTTTTTGTCCAGATAAAGAATGGGTAAATATTTATGAGTTTTATTGTCCATGCTGTGGAACACAGATGGAAGTTGAGTACACCCTTCCTGGCCATGAACCATTGTACGATATGGAAATGGATGTGGATGCGCTTAAAGCTCAATGGGATGAAAGAGATGAATTGCTAGAACCCACGACGGGTCCAAATGTGTTGGTCGATAGACATAGTCACAATCATTAATTATTAATTATTAATCATGTTAATAGTAGCGAAAGCTTACTGGGAATTTATATTATGAAACGTATATCTGTAGATATCGGGGGCACATTCACCGATTGCTTTGTAGTGTGGGATAACAAGTATATTGAAACAAAAGCGTTGACCACTCATCACAACCTAGCACAGGGTTTTAACGAAGCTGTGGAAAAGGCTTGTGTAGAATTAGACTTAAGTATTGAAACAATTCTTGCTGAGGTTGATTCAGTTCGTTATGCGACGACTTTAGGAACCAATGCTCTGATAGAGCACAATGGTCCTCGAATTGGTATGTTAGTAACTGCTGGTTATGAAGCGATGGTTCCTTTGAGTCGTGGTCGAGGATATGGTGAAGGCCTGGATGATATGGGTAAGCAAAACTTGCCTGATGCGCAGCGTCCTGATCCATTAGTTCTGCCGCAAATGATTGAGGGTGTAAGAGAGCGTCGCGGATTTGAGGGCGAGCTTGTTATGCCGCTTGACGAGAAAGATCTTAGACATAAAATTCGTAAACTTGTAGATAATGGCGCACAAGCTATCGTGGTTTGTTTGGTAAATGCTGTAGTTAACCCTGAGCATGAGCGTCGTATTGAACAGATTCTTATGGATGAATATCCTACTCACTTATTGGGTTCTATCCCGGTAATTTTGTCTCACCGTGTAGCGGGTCGTAAAGGGGAATACGTACGTGCTACTTCAGCAATTATTGATGGCTACCTGCATTCAACGATGTACCATGCAATGAATCAGCTAGAGCAAAACTTACGCGCTCATGGCTATACGAAGCCGATGTTAGTTATTCATAACTCAGGCGGAATGGCACAGTTAAATTCTACCGATGCTTTACAAACTATTCACTCGGGTCCTGTATCTGGGATAAGTGCTGCTGAGCATTTAGCTAAAGAAGCTGATCTAGGCAGTGTGATTGCAACGGATATGGGTGGTACTAGTTACGATATCGGTATTGTTGTTGAAGGTGGAATTAAGCACTACGATTTCAACCCTGTAATTGACCGTTGGTTAGTTTCTGTACCTATGGTGCATTTGGTAACTCTAGGTGCTGGTGGCGGTTCTATTGCCTCTTTCGATCGCATGTACAACTCTGTTGCTGTTGGTCCTAAGAGTGCGGGTTCTGATCCAGGTCCTGCCTGTTATGACCGTGGCGGGGTAAGTCCGACGGTAACAGATGCCGATCTAGTATTAGGTTACCTTGATGCAGAAAACTATGCGGGCGGTAGTATTCCATTAAATCCGAAACGCTCACTGTTTGCTATTGAAGAAGATCTTTGTGATGACTTAGATGTAGATCCTGTTCAAGCGGCTTTACTGGTTAAAGAGAAAGTCGATAGTAATATGGCGAACGGTGTAGCGACAGAGCTACGTGTTCGTGGTTATGATCCTGAAGAGTTTACTATGTTAGCTTATGGCGGTAATGGTCCACTTCACTGTTGTGGTATTGCCGGCCATTTGAAAATAGACAAAATTCTCGCGACTCCAATGAGCTCTGTATTCTCAGCGGTAGGCGCGGGCAATATGCATCAAATGCACATCCATGAATCATCATTATTTATGGTTTTGTATGATTCTACCTCTCGTCATGTTTTTGATGACTACCAACGATTTAATAACATTGTTGACGAGTTGTGTACCCGTGGTCTAAACGATTTATTACGACAGGGATCAAAAGCAAAAGATATTCAACACTCGCTGGAATTAGATATGCGTTATGGCAACCAGTTGGTGCAAACCACTGTAGTTGTTCCTAAGCATTCACTTGAATCGGTAATGGATGTGATGAACATTCTAGATCAATTTTCCACTGATTATGGTAAACGTTTTGGCGAAGGAAGCCAGGCACCGGAAGCAGGGATTCGTATCAATACTATCCGTGTTGCTTCATACGTTGAGCATGACACCGTAAGATTTACACATATTAAACCTGTACCAGAAAATGAGCGTATTGCGCCACCGGCACCATCAAGTGAACGTACTTGTCATTTTGTGGGTGATGGTAAGGCTGTTACAACACCTGTTTGGAACAAAAGCGAAATCCCTCCAGGTACAGAGATTGTTGGCCCAGGCATCGTAGCGTCAGAAGTTACAACTTATTTGATTGAGCCCGGCTGGAAATATGTATCAGCTGAACAAGGTGCTGTCTGGTTCATTCGTGCAAAAGCAACAAAATAAAGGGGAATTTTTATCATGAGTACACAAGAATTTACAGAACAACAACTGCAAGATCAGGAATTAATCAAAAAGTTCCTTAAGGATACAACGCTATTTCTTGGTCCTGATCCTGAGATTATGCGTGATCACAGTATTATGCCTCGTACACAAAATGAAGCTGACTGTTTGGAAAAATTCACTGATCTTAATCAAATAGCCTCTATTCGCGATCGTTTGCAATCGGCCTGTGAAGAAGGCTTTGAAATGGTTGAGCAAATGGGGGCGGCTCCTGGAGCAAAATGGGGTGATATTATTACGGGTATTTATTCTGCCTCTGGTGATTTGACCGTTGGTAGCGCAGGTGGGGTGTTGATCTTTTCTGCACTAGTACACCACCCTATCAAGTTCATAATTAAGAACTGGGTTGATGAAAAAACGGTGGGAGTTAGAGAGGGGGACGGGTTTATCCACAATGATTCCCGCTATGGTAATGTACACAACACTGACCAAAGTATGATTTTGCCTGTTTTCCATGAAGATCAGTTAGTTTGTTGGGTTGCATCCACGGTTCACGAAGGTGAAAACGGTGCAATCGAACCAGGTGGCATGCCTTCTATGGCTGAAACCTCATTTGATGAAGGGTTAAAAATGCCTCCATTCAAATGTGTAGAAAACTATGAAATTAAGAAAGATATTCTAACCTTTTTGCAAAACTCGGTTCGTGAGCCAAAACTGCAGTATGAGGACATGAAGGTAAAACTGTTTGCTTGTATGCGCCTTGAACAGCGTATTAAAGAAGTATTTGCCACTGATGGCCCCGATGCGCTAACAGCCTGTCTACGTCATACCAATGAAAGTGTAGTAACAGAAGTTCGTCGCCGTATTTCTGAGTGGCCTGATATGACCGTTCGTACTCATGTGATAATGGATAGTACGCTACGTGAAAATGTTCTGATGAAAATGAACCTGACTCTGAAGAAAAAAGGTGATCGACTCATTTTTAACTTTGAAGGCTCAAGCCCTGAAATCACTAACCGTGCCATAAATACACAGCTGCCAGGTATGAAGGGTATGGTGGGTCAAGCATTTATGAACCATATTTGGCCAGATCTACCTCGTGGTCAAGCTGGACTTTCACATATTGAGTTTGAAACAACCCCAGGATCTTTTGTTGATTGTAGTTATTCAGCACCAAACTCTCAGAGTTTGATGTCTATATTCCAATCATTTACCGTTGCTCAACATGCTACGGCTAAAATGTTATATAGCTGCCCGGATAAATACACTAGGGTACTAGCTCCTTGGCACAATATGATCAACACCTTTATCTGGGGTGGTGTCAATCAACACGGTGAAACATTAGGTAATCTGTGTGCTGATCTTAATGGTATGGGCGGTGGTGCTCGTATGGATAGAGATGGAGAACACTCTTTGTCGCCGATTTTTGCCACTATGGCGGATATAGGTGAGCAGGAAATGAATGAAGAAGAAGTTCCTTTTCTTCAGTTAGTTTCTAAGAAGATGACTACCAATACTCAAGCACCAGGAAAATACCGTGGGGGCATGGGGTATACCCAAATAGCAGCAACTAAAGATAGTGACCAGTGGGGCTTTATGACCACCTGTGTTGGCTCTAAAACACCAACTATACAGGGTCTGTTTGGAGGTTATGCGGCAGGTACTATTCCTCTGTGTAAGGTAGCAGATGTAGATGTTTATGATGTAATGCTAAGTAAGCCTGAACAGTTTAAGCATTCAATTCCAGAAATCATGAATGAACAACCGTTTGATAATGCAACTTATTCTACCCATCATTTGGGTCTAGGTTTTGATATATCGAAGCGTGGTGAGTTGTATATGATTTCACAGGGCTCTGGTGGTGGCTATGGCGATCTTCTAGAGCGCGATCCTGCGATGGTTATTCAAGATATTGAGGAATCATTGATTACCGCTGACTGGGCTAAAAAGCTTTATAAAGTGGTGTTTAATGAAGAGACATTAGCGATTGATGAAAAAGCTACCCAGCAGTTGCGTGATGAATATCGCGAGCAACGTAAGAAACAGGGTGTTCCTTACGGTGAGTTTGTTAAGAAGTATGTTAAGGATACGCCACCTAAAGATATCCCATTTTATGGTTCATGGAATGGCGAGAACGATATGGTCTATTGCGGTAATAATGAAAAGCGTGATGCTAAAAATCCTGGTCCGATATACATGACTAACCCTAAAGACGTATCAATCGCAGAGTTGGAAGAGGAGCTTGCACAAGTACGAGAGCAGGCAGGTATTGAAGTTAAGGATAAGAGGAAGTAATTATGGCTATTGACTTGATGAGTTATCTGGATACAGGTGGGGATTCACCCCGGCTTTGGATCAACTTTAACGCTTACGCAAAAAAGTTGTTGTCTGAAGGGAAAAACCCTTGGACCACACCTGCAAGTTATATGTCTTTCTACGGACAAGCCCACGGTTTGGTAAAGGCTGATGTAGCTGTTCTTGACGTATGGGATCTATATCAGCATTGGATGCAGGAAGATAAAGATGCTCTTGAGTCAATGGTTACGAAGCGGCGTGTAACGGCTCCGGTAAAAAAAATGCTGGAAGCTTTTGCTCCTCGTGAATTACTAGCTGAAGTTATTACCGCTGTTAGCAATAACTATAACGGCAGCGTACCCATTGTGCTGGTTATACCGTCACCACGAGCATTAGTTGTTAAGGCTTATCAAGCAGCTAATGATGGCGACATCGAGCCAGATGAAATGAGCGTAGATACTGCGGCTATGTATCTTGCCGACTATTTACGTTATTTCAGTGAGACTGATCTATCTGGCGTACTCTTGATGGAAGATGAGTCATTGATGCCGTTAAATAGTGAAGAGCTTAGCTGGTACCAACCTGTGTTTAATGTAACTAAGCACTATCGTTGGGCAGTTGGTGTTCATTTGCCAACAGAGATTGAAAATTTTGTATTACCGGAAGGTGTCAATTTTTCTATCGTACCTGCTCAATCGAGTATAGCTTACGGATCTCTTGGTATTGATATAAGTGAACAGCTTTGGGATCAAGGGAATGACTCATTGGGTGCTAGAAGTAAAGGGTTTTATTATCTATCGATACCTGAAGCGTCTAATCCCGAAGATGTGCTTGATACATTATCAACTCTGAAGGGGTAGTAATTGTTATGAGAATAATAGATTTTTTATATCAGAGTGCTGCTCTAGAAAATGATGATAGAAAATTTATTGATCTTAATAATGATCTTTCGTTGACATACCCAGAGATGTTATTTATCTCTGGGTATGTCAACGAACTTTTGAAAAATAATGGCGTTAAACCGAATGATGTTGTGGCAACCTATTCCGATAATTCTGTCACTGCTTATTGTTGTATTTTTGCAATTTCAATAGTGGGGGCTATTTGGCTACCTATTAATATCAAAAATACATTTAACGCCAATATAAAACTGCTTAGAAAGTCTAAAGCAGTGAAAGTTTTTGTTAATTCTGAAATTTTAACCTCTCAGCAAAAACTACTTGAACATTTTTCTGATAATGGTTGTATACCGTTGGACGGACAGTCAATTTTTGGTGTTAAAATCCCATCATTACTTAATATTTCTTCAATGCAATCGAAATATGACATTGTCAATATAAAGCGTAATGATACTGAGGAAGGCGATTGTCAACAATTGGTAAATTTTTTCGCTACAGGTGGTACTACAGGTGATTCTAAATTGGCTGAGTGGAGTAATCTAGCCTGGAGTGTTATGAGCGATATTCAGATGAAATTGATGCCACCTCCTGATATATCTGCTTGTTATTTGGTTGCAACACCTATGACCCATGCCGCAGGTATTGCTTCCTTTGTACCAATATTACAAGGGGCATCTATTTTAGTTATGGGGGCTATGGATCCTGAAGTATTGTTACCTTCGATTGAAAAATATCAGGTTACTCATCTATTTCTTCCACCCACAGCCATTTATATGTTGTTAGCCCACAGCACTATTCTCGCACATGATTATTCTAGTCTGCGGTATTTTTGGTATGCCGCAGCGCCAATGTCTGACAAAAAATTATGTGAAGCAATAATGATTTTTGGGCCGGTGATGATGCAAACCTACGGTCAAGCAGAAGCGCCCATGATTTGTACTTGTATGACCGCACAGAATTATGTTGAAGCGATAGTAAATAATAATACTGACAGGCTTCGTTCTTGCGGAAAAGTTTCACCCGGTGTGGAAATGGACATTGTTGATAATAAAGGAGAGTTTTTACCAGCAGGAAAAGAAGGTTGGCAATACAGTGGGGATATTGGTTTTTTCGATAAAGATGGCTATTTGGCTATTGTAGATCGAAAAAACGATATGATTATTTCTGGTGGATTTAATATTTACCCTAGCGAAATCGAGCAAGTTCTGTGGTCATATCCAGAAATTCAGGATTGTGCAGTTATTGGTATACCGGATGATAAATGGGGTGAAAAAGTTGTCGCCGTTATCGAATTAAAAGATAAAAACAAGGCTATTGAAGAGTTAGAAGTTACCGCCTATTGCCAAAAAAACTTAGGAAGTATTAAGGCTCCAAAACAGATATTTATTTGGGAATGCTTACCTCGCAGTCCAGTAGGTTAAGTATTGAAAAAAGATATACGTAAAAGATTTTGGGCCGATATAGGTCGTAAAATATAAAATATTATTTTTAATAAATTTGTCTACAAATAAAGTAAAAGGATAATGCAATGAAAGTTAGTATAGTCGGTGCTTACAACACAAAGTTTGGCTCTTTTGTTAAGCGAAATCGCGAAACAGGGGAAGTAGAAGATCTAAAATCATTTTATACATTGTTAAGTGAAGCCGGTGCTGGTGCTATTGCTGATGCAGGGCTTCAGCCTACAGATATAGATGCTATCTGGGTTGGTTCCTGTTCACCATCGTTGTTTGTCAATCAAGAGCATGTTGCTCCATTGGCTCTAGAAATAGATCCTGAAGGTTTATTATTTAAACCTACAACACGTGTAGAGGGTGCCTGCGCTACATCCTCTTTAGCTATTTATAATGCCTCTTATGCGGTTGCCTCTGGACGTTTTAAAAATGTTTTAGCGATTGGTGTTGAAAAAATGAATTTACTCGGCACTGCCGAGATGAGCCATGCCTTGGCTTGTTCTTCATATTGGCCTGACGAAGGCTCCAAAGGGGTGACCTTTCCTGGATTATTTGCAGAGTTGGGAAAAGCATATCAAGAGCGATATATGCTAAATGATGAAACATTGCGTCAGATGTTGGCACATATTTCAGCATCAAATTATAGCAATGGTATTCAAAATCCTTTGGCACATTTTGGACCTGGTAGTTTACCGGATAAACAGCAATTGGTGACAGCTGAAGCTATTTTGAACTTACCAGATATCGGGAAAGGCTCAAATCCAATGATTGCTGCCCCGCTCAGGCTACACGATTGTTCATTAGTGACTGATGGTGCAGCTGCTGTAGTCTTAACTTCATCAGATAACGCCATAACTAATTTCAAACATGCTGTTGAGCTTTCGGGGATTGGGCATGTAACTGAACGCATGATGTTAAAAGAGCGTAGAGGAACACTACATGAATTACGAGGAGCCAAATTTGCGGTACAGCAAGCTTGCTCTGAAGCGGGAATACAAATCAACGAATTGGACTTAGCAGAGGTACATGATTGTTTCACAATCAATCAAATATTGTGTGTGGAAGCGATGGGTTTATCAGAACCAGGACAGGCAGGATATGATTTTATTGCTGATAAATATAATGTTGATAGTGACTGTCCCATTAACCTATCTGGTGGTCTTAAATCAAAAGGTCATCCTGTAGGTGCTACAGGAGCTTCTATGCACGCATTATTGTATAAACAGCTAACTGGATCGCCGGTTGGTGTTGCTGCTAAAGGTTATCCTGAATTAGCTATGTCGGTCAATATCGGTGGATCTGGCGTCACCAACTGTGTGTCTGTTCTACGTCGCATTCAATAGGTATTAATTTTAAACAATAGGAAAGTATAAACATGCATATTTGTGCTCATGAACTATCTCTAATTTTTCAACTTTTCATTTATTTTGAAATTTCATATCATTATGTACTGCATAACTACCAGTATATTTTTATTCGTATAGTGGCTTTTATTCGCAAGCCATTTGATGTTTTAACTCACGTAACTTATAGCCACCAATTTGGAGAGAAATATTATGGGAAGTTGTAATAACAAAATTAAAATTGAGCAATCAGTTGATACCGTATGGGAAACAATTAAAGATTTTCATGATATGTCGTGGGCATCAAATATAATAACATCGGTTGCTAAAGTGGGTAGAAAAAATGGCCATGAACCCGGTGCAAAGCGAATCCTAAATGATACATTTCATGAAACATTAATTAAAATTGATTCTGATAACTATACATTTTCGTACAGTATTGATGATGGACCTGGGCCCGTTTCAAGCTTTGTTGTTGAAAAATATGTTGGCGTTGTAAAGCTGTCAGAGTATGGAAGCGGAACGCTTGTCGAATGGAACTCAGTCTTTACATCTGAAAATGACAGTGAGGTTGTTGAGTTTTGTACCCCTATTTATACCGCATGTTTGCATTCGCTAAAAGAACATTTAAATTATAGTAAATGATTTTATTTTTGATCATATATGTCATAAGGTGATTAACATGAAAGCGGCGATATACAAAAGTTTGGGACAAGCTGATCAAGTATTAGAGGTTGTCGAGATTGCAAAGCCTGCGGTAAATCATGGCGAAGTTTTAGTGAAAATAAAATATTCGACAGTAAACCCATCAGATGTTAAAAAACGTAATGGTGCATTCCCTGATTTGCTAGATGATGGGTTCATCATACCTCACAGTGATGCTTCTGGTATAATTGAAGCTGTAGGTCACGGCGTGCCTGCATCTAGGATAGGAGAGCGTGTATGGCTTTACCAAGCTCAATATCTGAGACGATTTGGTACTGCTGCAGAATATATTTCTGTGCCCGCAAATTTGGCGGTACATTTACCTGACTTGGCTGGATTTGCTGAAGGTTCCTGTATGGGCATTCCAGCAATGACCGCTCATAGATGTACTTTTTCAGATGGCTCTGTTGACGGAAAGAAAGTACTTATCACCGGAGGTGCTGGACGTGTGGGGTATTACGCTATTCAGATGGCTAAACACGCGGGTGCGACAGTTATAGCAACAGCGGGTAGCCTTGAGGCTGAAGAGCATTGTTACACCGCAGGTGCTGATATAGTGTGTCCTCATCAAGGTATAGAGGCGACTTCAATAATTATGGATCAGACTCAAGGGCATGGTGTTGATCGTGTGATTGACGGAGAGTTTGGTGCTAATTTACCACATTTATTAGAGATTGTTAGGACTGGAGCAACTATTGCGACTTACTCTTCGATGCAGGTGACGAACCCAGTAATTCCTTTTAAGCAAATGCTGTTTTTGGATTTATCGATAAGAATGGTATTAGTATATGCTATGCCTGAATCAGCAAAGTTAGAGGCTATCACTGCTATCAATAATTATCTAAGACAAGGGCAGTTACAACACCGTATTGCTCACCGTTTATCCCTAGACGACATTATCCGCTCCCATCAACTTGTTGAGCGGGGAGGTTTTTATGGGGCTGCCGTATTAGACGTTGGTTAATAGAGTTCTATAGGTCATTAACAATAACCACCTTGCCAAAATTCTCTGTCTAAGCCAGTGAAAATTGAGTTTGGTAAAATAGCCACCCTTGCTAAAACGCCATCCCAAGCAATTATGTTAATTACTTTTATAGGGTTAATTTCTTATTGGTTAACCTGGGGCTTTGGTTTGATTACCAGCGCTTTATTAGCTAAAAATTTAGCTAGACAAGTAAGAGGGGGACATTTTCCATTGTTAGTGGCATCTGCTTATTCAGGTGTTTTGATCTAGCATGCAGGATTATCTGGCTCAATCCTTTTAAAATAGGGCTATGGAAGGAGGTGTTTTTGGTATTGAACAGGCTATTCCAGTATCACAAACGATGTTCAGTTTGCCTATTATTAATAGTTTGATGATCCCTAATAAACGTGAAGTGCAATCCTTTGAGGAAATTCCTCTTGATCAGTTGAATGAAAATATCATTCCGCTACACAACCTTTTTGGTTGTTTCCATTACTTGAAGTTACTGGTTGAGGTATCAGTGATATTATAGGTTACTGTGTCGCAGTATTATTCCGGTTAAGGTTGAGTTTTTTTATTAGGGTCGGCTATTTAAAAAAGCCTCACTGAAAGAAGTGAAGCTGATTTATAACGAGTGTTCTAACATGTAGAACAATTTGATTTAGTACTCGAACGACAAATTAAAACTGCATTTCAGGTACATCACCTTCGAACACTAATTCACCATCGGTTAGTTTTATAATTTCTTCTACGCTAACTCCTGGAGCGCGTTCCAGTAAATGAAATTTACCTTCTTTAATCTCAATAAGAGCTAAATCGGTTAATACTTTTTTAATACAGCTTTTACCCGTTAATGGCAATGTACAGTTAGTTAATAATTTTGAATCACCATGCTTTGATGCGTGGGTCATAGTGACAATAATATTGTCAGCACCCGCCACTAAATCCATTGCGCCGCCCATGCCTTTGATTAGCTTACCTGGGATCATATAAGAAGCGATATTACCATTCACGTCTACTTCAAATGCGCCAAGTACGGTTAAGTCAACATGGCCACCACGGATCATAGCAAAAGATTCTGCGGAGCTAAATAATGAAGCACCTTTAACCATAGTGACGGTTTGTTTACCTGCATTGATTAAGTCGGCATCAACCTCGTCCTTGGTTGGAAATAACCCCATGCCTAATAAGCCATTTTCTGATTGCAGCATAACTTCAATTCCGTCGGGGATAAAGTTAGGTACCAAAGTAGGAATGCCAATACCTAAGTTAACATAGTCACCATCATTCAATTCTTGAGCAACACGTTGAGCGATTTGCTCTCTTGATAAAGCCATTTTATTCTCCTTAAGCCGTTAACACGGTACGTTGTTCAATACGTTTTTCAAACGTACCTAAAATCAATCTATCGACATAAATACCTGGTGTGTGTATTTCATCAGGATCCAGATCGCCTACTTCAACCAGCTCTTCAACTTCTACTACAGTAATTTTCCCTGCAGTAGCTACCATAGGGTTAAAGTTACGTGCGGTTTTACGATAAACCAAATTACCATGACGATCAGCTTTCCACGCTTTAACAATGGAAAAATCACCAATAATGGCTTTTTCTAAAATATACTCTTTACCATTAAATATTTGATGATGCTTACCTTCCGCTACTAAAGTTCCTACGCCAGTTGCAGTATAAAATGCTGGAATACCAGCGCCTCCAGCGCGAATTTTTTCGGCTAAAGTACCTTGCGGAGTTAATTCAACTTCTAATTCGTTAGCCATTAATTGACGTTCAAATTCACCGTTTTCTCCAACATAAGAAGCAACCATTTTTTTGATTTGGCGCTTTGGTAATAACATACCCAAACCATAGTTTTCTATGCCACAGTTATTGGATACTACGGTTAGCTCTTTAGTTTCTTTTCGGTAGATTTCTTTGATTAAATTTTCTGGTATGCCACAGATACCAAAACCGCCTGATACAACCGTCATCCCATCTTCAAGACCCGCCATTGCTTCTTCGTAACTTGATACTATTTTGTCTAATCCAGTCATTTTTAACTCCTTAAATATAATTATTAGATAAAAGTTGTAATTATTGTGCCGTACAAGCAGCACCCATCGGCAGTGCTACATCACTACATAAAATGAATTCACCAATTTACGTGGGTTCATCATTTTCTAAGCCACCAGCTTCTTAATAGCAATATTACGTCGTACTTGTTCAACAGAAATGCTATTTTTCAATAAATTTTATGAACTAATAAACGTTTATAAGCAGTGACTCTTGTGATCGCTATAGATCATAAAACAGTAACTCTATTATATAAAGCTACCGTTCTATCTTGTAATTAACCTACTTAAGATGCTTTTGTCGCCAGTAATTCAGCATTCGCCCGTAATTGAGCATTCTTGATATTTTCGGTACGTTTTTTCGTTACGCTAAAAATAAATTTTGGTTTGAAAATATAGGCTAGAGAAGGCATCAAGAACAAAGCACTCAAAGCTGAGACTGTTAACCATAAGCCAATTAACATTCCCATTTCAGCTTGAAAGCGTAATGAAGAAAACAACCAGACACATACGCTGGCAATCAACACTAGAGCTGTAACTAACACACCACGACCTGCGCAATGTAAAGATATTGAAATGGCTTCCAAAGAATCTTTACCAAGCTCAAATTCACTTTTAATACGATCACATATATACAATGCATAATCTACTCCCAAGCCAATACCTAAAGCTGCAACAGGTACCGTATTGATATTCATGCCAATATTCTGCCAGGCCATAAAAGCAAATGTCACTAAATTAGCTAACACAACAGGCACCATAAAGAACATACCTGCGATACTGGATTTATAAACCAAAATACACATCATCACCAGAATAAATAAGGCCAAAGCAATAGATTGGATTTGCCCAGACAAAATAACTTCATTAACAGCTGCAATAACACCAATTACTCCACCAGCCAAATGTATTTTAGCTTGCTTAACTTCGGGATTATCTTCGATAAATTGATTGACACGAGCAATGGCAGTTCGAATAGTCTTACCTTGACGATCAGTAAAAAACATAGTGATAACAGCATTACTACGATCAACATCAACAAAACGATCCAAGTCACCTGGCTCGGCTGCACTTTCGAACATATACATCAGCTCACCGTTGATTAGACCATTTTCACCTAATTCAGAATAGCGCGGATTACCTTCACGCAGAGTCTGATTAACAGCGGGTAAAATATCAGCAATAGATAAAGTACCGCCAATTTCTTTTTGGGCTTCCATATAACGCTGGAAACGTAACATGGTATCTAGCACTTCAACATCTTTAGCCTGGTTTTTATGATCACCACCGACTACGACAAACATACGGTCGGCACCTTCGAAGTTTTTGTTTATAGCTTTTGAGTCAAGGTTATAAGGCGAATCAGGCCACAAAATCGGTGACCCTGGATTGGCATCTCCCACTTTTAATTGCAAAGAATAAATACCACAAACCACGAATAACACTAAAGCAATACCGGCTACAGCATACCTAAGTCGAGTCTCTACCACATGTACACAAATATTTAAAAAAGGGCGGATAAATAACTTATCCAAATTTAAACCATGGGCATAGTCTCGCGGTTTTTTTACCCACGATAATAATACAGGAGTGACGACTACCGAGCTAACGGCTACAGTAGAAACCCAAACAACAGCTAGTATTACTAATTTCTGTAAAAGAGGTATTGGACTTATCGCCACTACAGCCACGCAGCCCGCATCTGTAGCTATTCCCAAAAGACCAGGTCTAAGTAAATCAGTAAGGGTCTTTTGCGCCGCATCTTTAGAACAAAGCTCTTCCCCCTCCGCAACATTATCAATTTCTTCATGGAATCGGGTAATCATTTGCACTGAATGGGAAACTGCCCTAGCAGTAATCAACATAGCAATTACAACCACTAGAGGGTCAAAATTAATGCCACAAAGTTGTGCTACGCCTAATGCCCATATAGCACTTATCGCTGCTGATAAAAGAGGAAGGATAGTACCTCGCCAAGTTCGATTAATAACAAACAACAAAACTAAAAAAATTGTTAGAGCTATTAAAACTAGGCTAACCGTTTCAGGAAGAAAATAATTAACCCAACCGTAAAGGATAGGATTACCAGAAAGGCGTATACTTACCGAATCATCTTCTACTTGTTCAATCAACGCATAAGCCTGCTCATAAGCAAGGTTATAATCCAGTAGGTCATCAAAAAAATCGACCGTTATTAGTGTCGACTTTAAATCCTTTGACACATAGGGACCATATATCAAAGGATTGCGTAACACTGATTGTTTCAATTCTTCAATTTCAAGTTCGGATTTAGGTAAGTTTGGCCACATAAAGGGGCGACTTTCGATACCTTCGGTAGAGGCCCGTACCTCCTTAAGTTTTTTTCCCGCCAATGAATAAATCTGAAATTCATTAATAGCATCAATTTTGAATAAACCCTGAGTAATCTTTTGAATTTTTTCCAGAACAGGCATCTGAAAAATATCCCCCTCTTTTGATTCAATCATAAAAGTGATGATATTGGTGCCACCAAAGGTTTGCTTAAAGCGCTCATGTACCTGGATATAGGGATGAGATGCTGGTTGTAAATCCTCGAAGACTGTCTTAACTTCAATTTTCTGTGCGAAAAAAGCCAACACAATAGTAATCAATATTACTATTGTCATTACAGTTTTTCTGGACTTTATACAAAAACCTGAAAATTTTTCTAACATTACCTTCTCCAACTACTACTTTAAATTTTCATCAATTATTAGTGAGCTATTATCTAACTTGTCTCAATCCCAATGTATTAATCAGCAAGTGATTGCCATACTCTCGTCTGAAAATCATAAACCCCCACATTGGAACCTACTGTTATCAAACCATCGCCTACAAGCACAAGTTCAGTATGGGAAGATAAATCCGTTTGAGAAAAACTACCCGCTTCATATTCAGATGAAGTGACAGAGAATTTGACCCACCTACCTTTGTTTCCGACAGAGATCCATTCATTTAATTGTTCTGACCACTGCACATCCATCAAATGTTCGGTATTACCCGTTAATTTTTTGTCCATTATTGTCCACGTTTCCCCTATATCATTAGTCTCAAGAATAACGCCATCTAAACCTACCGCTACACCGACAGTTGAAGAGTTAAAATCAATGGCCATCAAACTACTAGGGCTATCTGTGTAAAAATCATTCCAGGATCTCCCTCGATCAATGCTTCGAAATATTCGACCGTATTCGCCCACCACAATAATATTTTTATCGTTAACTTTGATGATATCATTCATAATGACATCCTCTTCTTCACGCATACGCTGCCATGTATTCCCGTAGTCTGCCGAGAAAATTATCATTCCCATTTCTCCGACTGCCCAAGCTTCTCCTCCCTGATAGGTATGTACTCTTATTAATTTATTCGTTACATCCGATTTAGGCGTCGCAACCTCTTTCCAATTATCACCGCCATTATCAGAAACCAAAGCAACGCCCTTATTACCAACCGCTATAACATGATTTTCATCCAGGCAGAAATATCTTGTAAGTGATTTCTGGTTGATGTGACCTGTCGAATCCAATTCTTACCGTTATCATCAGAAAACAATACTTTTCCGTAATTACCAGCTACCCACAAATGATCGGCATCTAAACTGGAAATACCATAAATCTTGTCTCTTTTTTCGATCGCAGGTGGAATAACAACTTCCACAATAGCTGTAGGTTTTATTAAAAGCCCTGCAGCTAACAAACCGCATACAATGCACCAAGGTAATAAAGACACTAAAACTGGTAGTATTTTTTTTATTACAGTCTTATTTGTATTTGTCACATCAAACTCAGAATCTAACAACAAAGATTCACCATTTTTTTCATCAGAACCACTCATTTCTACCACCGTATTATTTATGAGTTTTTAACACAGAAATTATTTCCATTAAAAAACATCGATAAATATCAAATTATTTTTTACAAATTAATTTCTAAAAAAACGGCTAGACAAACATCAACTATATCTAGCCGCTTAAGTATAAAAACAGCTCAAAAGAGGCCTTTAAATAGGCCTTTAAATAGGCCTAAAGGGATTCTGATTTTTAACGAGCCAACTTAATTAACTGTTTAAGTGTTACGTCATTAGCTTCCACTCCATCAGGATTAGCATTCATATTTGCTGACCATGTTGTTGAAAAGTTAGCTTTATAATCAATAACATGACCGACTACTGGCATAACTGCCTTATAGCCATCATCACCTATATCTGGACGGTTTTGAAAGATAAAGAATTTCCAAAACTTGCCATTTTGATCATAGGCTTCCCCCAAATAAGGACGTGGAAAGTCCTTTTCCATATAGACTATTTTCTTACTATAAGGGTGACCTTCTGGTGGAGTTCCTTCTACAACGAATACCTCTCTTGGTTCCCATTCGATATGCTTAGCTGGGTAGTAATATGGTGCTTCATTAAGAGCTACACTTGGGAATTCCTCAAGCGTACCTTCCTTGCTTGTATCAACACTAACTTCAGGACTATGCGCGACGGCGAATATCCAACGTTTTTCTATCAACTTATTTGACTTGTACTTTGTTGGTACAGCATCCCAAATATCCCAGTCATCATAAAGCTGCACTGTGCCACCGATAGGATCCATCCACGCACTACCAGTTAAACGACGAACTCGACGTACTGATTTCAAATAAGCCCAAGTGTCGTCTGATTTCTGCGCACTAGCATCATTATAACGAATAGAGAACGTACCCAAACCTTTGATATCCTGTGGGCTGGTAGCAACCAAAATGGTTTTTTGCATGATGCTGCCATCCCCCTCTTGTACAGGGCCTCCATCAAGACGACCTTCCATGTAATAACGCATTGATGCCCAACGTTGTATACGCTCTACACCGTCTTCGCCGTCAATAAACACAAACGAAATGTTCGCCAAGTCCATCGTAGCGCCATAGGTAGGTCCACGCAGATTCCAGATAATTTTGTCACCGGCATAGGGATCGTTTATATCGATATCCTGAGGATCGAAAAACATACCTGAAGTCCAACCTGTGGCTTGACGCGTTACAGGATCAAACTTGACCTTCCCTTTGCCGTCTTGGGTAGCCTGCATGTATTTTTCGTCCATTTCAATTTTCTCGGAATGACGAATTTTCATGGTTAATTCACGTTCGCGAATCATCCATTCCATACGTTCGGGAATCATGTCCCCTACACGCTTGCCTTCAAATAGTTTGTCTTTTACCTCATCAAAGTTACTTTTACTAATTACAGTACCAGCAGCCATTTCTTCCGCCGCCATCGTAAATGTCATCAAAGAGCTAAGTAAGCCGAAGGATACTAAAGACCTCATTAATAATTTTTTATACATAACTAACCCCTCAAATTAAAACTGTCTTGTAAGCTTGATAACCAACTGATCATCTTCACTAAACCAATCAAATAAAGCCGCACTATTCTCACTAATTCCTAGAGGGTTCAAATGTGAACCATTCGGGTTAGTTTCTGTAGGTTGCTTCGAGCTACCCCAGAATAGATCTGCTTCAACTTTTAAACGCCAGTCATCACCCATGACAAACTCAACTGCTGGAATAGCAAAGCCACCGCCATTACTAAGATCCCAACCAGCTACGAATGATGTTTTAATGGTATCGCGGTTAAACTCTAACAAAGAGAACAAAGTCAGATAGGTTGTATGTTCTTTTTTACGTGCACCAAAAGAAGCAAACTCCACTATTTCATCCTTCTTGTCATAATCAAGAATGTAAGTATCAAATAACTGAATACTAGATAGAGAAGGTCTATTAGTTCCCAACCAATCCATTAGTCTTAATTCTTTATCAATACGAAACATCGTTACTACGGTATCTTTTTCGATAACGCCCCCCCAACCAGGCAAAGAAGAGTCCAACTCACCATAGTTATACGGTCTATCTGGTGTATAAGCTATCTCGACACTGAAAGTTGAATTAAGCGTCGAAGAATAAGCGTTACCAGTAAAACCAAAAACATCAATCTCAGGGTAAATCCAGTCACCAAGTACTTGGTTTTCTGGCTCTTCACCATAAAATGAAGTAGAAGTGGCACCGAATGCACCTGGCACACCTGAAGAACTAGGGTTCATGATAGGAGCTGCACTAAACGTTTTTATATAGGCAAGTGAATAACCGATAGAACCACCCGTACCATCCCAACGGATACCATAGGTAGGATCATCCCAATCACCATCCTTATGATCGGTTTGGTAAGCTTTTGTAAAAGCGGTAAAATCAACTCCACGGTAGGGGTGCGGAATCCAACGCCCACCTTCAATGTTATAATTGGTACCCATATCTTCTTCACGATCCCAACCTGGACGTATGAAAAAGTTTAAATTCCCCCCCATTTCTTCATAAAGATCGAGGTTAAAATTGGCCATAATAAGAGGTTTGCGCCACTCTTCATTATTTTCAAAAAACAACCTCCAACGCAGATCATACCCACTAACCACGTCCATCGCTTGGAAGAAATCACTCTCTCCCCAAACCAGCTGTTGCTTACCAAAACGTAAATCCAACTTATCTGTTATTGCAAACTCTACGTAGAATTCTCGCAGAAACTCACCAAATTCATCAGTATTGTAAGCATCCATAAAATTACCGTTAGATGAATTACCACCTGGAGATTGCAATTGGATCAAGTCTTCTAAGTCTTCTAAGTAGTCTGTCTTGTATTCTTGATCGAATTTACCTACCGCTTTCCAGGTTAATGGTCCAGTAGTAACATCCAAATCAAGATATACCGTACCTCTTAACATGGTCAATTTACCGGTTTCATTAGCACTGGTTTCAGAATGATTCTCCAAGCTAACTCCCGCAGTAGTACGTACATAACCACTCAAATTAGCATCAAAATCACCACTATCAGCTAATGCCGTATTGGTGGCTGCTATCCCCGCAAGCATAAGAATGCCCGCAGTGTTCAATATACTCGTTTCATTTTTTTTCATCTTTACACTCTCTAATTGTTTTATTTGCAAACATGAGCCTATGCCATACTCTGAATCTAATTTTTCAATAATATGGCAACATACCTATTGAGCAACATATATGCCATACACTTACCGGCCTGAAACGAAATGATTAACATGTTGTTTTTATTGTGAATTGTATGCAGTAACAAAAAACGAACTAAAAGTCACACTATACATTGAGTTCTATAATTGAACGCTAGAGAGCAAACTTTGAACGAGTAAAAACCGTCCAACAGGAGAGTATAGAAGTATTATTATGTAGATAAATAGCTTATCCCACGGCTTGAAATGTAACGATTCTTCTAAATAAATATAAGTGACTTAATTAAAAAGTGGGGTATTTAAGATTGAACAAGCCATCAAGTTATGTTAGAAGTAAGACTATGTTCACCTAATCTTAACGTGTTT
>Ga0105358_10000484_pt1 | contig 19878 bp, 13 predicted proteins | sample GOMGulsemesocosm_5_FD_83509 | JGI IMG/M metagenome (GOLD analysis project Ga0105358, IMG submission 83509) | Methane-oxidizing microbial communities from mesocosms in the Gulf of Mexico - GOM15C Gulf of Mexico | ecosystem: Environmental > Aquatic > Marine > Cold seeps | place: Gulf of Mexico... | reverse complement strand
TACTAAGCCAATAGCAACGTTATAAAACAATACGCCCGATAAGGTTATCAATTTAGTTGAGCGCGGGTAGGTTTTCCCCCTGTCAGCTAATTCGTCATGGGCTTGATGGGAACAAGGTAAGCTTGAAACAAAAAACAACCCGCTCAGACAAAATAAACCAAAAAATATTAACACACCTTCAACCCCTACCCAGGCAAAAGCGGTTGGCATAACCAATAAGCCCAAAGCACCGTAGCCAAGTACTGCAACTAGTATATAGCCCATATTACGATCAGCCCGCTCCGTTATTCCCATCATGGTAAAAGAGAAAACCATGATGCCACCAGAGCCTAAGCCCGTGATAAAGCGCATAATCATTAATGAGTTAGCATCTGCCATTAATAAAGAAAGAAAATTACCTACACCAGCAAGAATAAGAAATATTCCTATCAGTACACGCCAGTTAAATCGGTTCAAGACAAAATTAATACCGATGGCAGTAGAGGCAACACCAAACATTTCTGCCGAGGCAATTAGACCTGCTTGCTCATCGCTATATCCCATATATTCAACTAAGCCTTGCACATAAGCTGGCTGAACGATAAACATACAAGGACCTATAACGGCAATAACGATAATAGCAATGATAGATTTAACCGTATTAACATCAATGATTGTAGAGCAACTGCCCCAGTAACTTGAATCTGTTTCTGTCTCAGAATAAGACATATATGCTTCCTCTCTCGGTTAATGCTTTGGTTATTAATATACATACCTACGCACTTTACTCAGGAATAAAAATTTAATTCTTTGTAGGTAGTACTTTAGTGCGACAAATAAGCTCTGTTTGATAGCATTGTCGGAATAAATCCCAACCTACATTTTATCCTGAGTATTCTGCATAGGCTTGTTAATATATGATTAAAAGGTTATAGAAATAAAAATCCCGCCTATTACCATATGAAATAATGAATGAGTCAATAATCTATTCATTGCTTCAATTGGTATAATAAGGACAGCATAATCAAGTTTGTTTATCAACTTCAGTAAATGCTATATTGAGCGCGTCAACAAGTTGATCACAATGCGCTTGTTGGAAAATCAATGGCGGTGACAAAATGATTTTTGTACCTACCGGACGAACTAAAACACCCGCAGCACGTGCTGCAGCAGCAATTTCATTTGCAAAACCACTCGTTGGGTCGATTGGCTCTCGAGTTTCCTTATCAACTACTAAATCGATAGCAATCATTAACCCTTTGCCTCTAACCTCACCTACCGATTTAAACTTTTCTACCATAGGTTGTAGTGCATTAAGTAAATAAGCTCCCTGAAGTTTAGCATTCCCTGGTAAGTCTTCTTTTTCAACAATATTCAATGCTTCAATACCCGCAGCACAAGCAACAGGATGACCTGAATAGGTCAAGCCAGTCATAATAACTCCATTAAAGTCAGCGTTATCATCCCATGCTTTTTCCATACGCTCATTGATCATTACAGCGCCCAAGGGGATATACCCTGATGATAGGCCTTTAGCCAAACACATCATATCTGGTGCAACACCCCAACCACGGCTACCAAACATACAGCCAGAGCGACCAAAGCCAGTAACCACTTCATCAGCAATCAATAAAATGCCATGTTTATCACACATTTCGCGTACTAAAGGCCAATACGTTTCAGGCGGAACAATAACACCACCAGCACCTAAAATTGGCTCAGCAATAAAAGCAGCAATGGTATCAGGCATTTGATGCTGTATTTCACGCTCTAATTGCTCAACACAAAGTTTAGCTAGTTCATCAGGATCTTCACAATTCCAAGGGTTACGATATAGCCAAGGGGTATCCAATTGAGTAACACCACCTAACAATGGTTCATAGTTACGTCTAAAAACGTTAAGCCCACCAACAGAGGCTCCGCCAAAATGCACGCCATGATATGAGTTTTTCAATGAAATGAATTTTTTACGTTCTGGCTCACCGTTAATCATATGAAATTGACGTGCTAATTTTAATGCGGTTTCAACTGAGTCTGAACCACCCGAAGTAAAAAAAGCTTTGGTCATTTTTTCAGGTTTAGTCAAACTCACTAGCTTAGCTGCTAACTCAGTCGCACGAGGATGAGAAATGCCATCGAATAATTGAAAATACTCAAGCTCATCCAGCTGATTCATTATTGCCTGTTTCATTTCAGGTCTGTTATGCCCTACATTCACACACCATAGACCGGCAACACCATCTAATAATTTTTGATTTTTGTCATCAGTGATATAAACGCCATCACCACTAACAATATGAATAGGCTCTCTCTGCTTTGCATCATTAGGATGCAACATCGGATGCCAAAAGTCTTTTGAATAATCACTCATATTTTCTCTACACTTAATAATATATAACTACGATTCTTTGTGAGTAGGAATGTCTATTAAACACGCCTACTTCATCTTATTGATAATTTTTTACATGCCTATGTACATAGCTCAAGAACGTCATTCCCGTAGTTACTTAAGCGGGAATCTTAGCCTACAGTGACGAGATCTTCGATTAAAACACCTCGAAGATGACGGTTCTAATTAAATTCTGAGTAAACTACATAAGCACGAATTTTTATAACGGTAATTTTACTTAAAAATATGCATTGATTGCATGGTAGTGTATTCATGAAGCCCTTCTTGGCCGAACTCTACGCCGATACCCGAAGATTTAACACCACCGAACGGTACATGTGGTAATAACTGTCCATGTCCATTTATCCACACGCTACCGCTTTCAATACGGGCAGCAATTGACTTTGCTTGTTCTACATCTTTAGACCATACCGAGCCGCCTAATCCCATATCTGAGCGGTTAGCTTGCGCTATTGCATCTTCAATATCGCTATACTTGATGATGGGTAATGCTGGACCAAATTGCTCCTCATCAACAATACGCATGCCTTCAACAGCATTTGCTATTAACGTTAATGGATAGAAGTACCCATTACCCGGCATAGCTTCTCCGCCGCAAAGAATGCTGGCACCACTATTTTTGGCATCTTCAACTAATTCAGCAACAAGATTAAATTGAGATTTATTTTGAATAGGCCCAAAAACATTATTTTCATCCATACCATCGCCCATTGGCATATTGGTAGCTATTTCCGTTAATGCTTCACAGACTTGCTCATAAACATCTTCATGCACATAAAGGCGCTTTAATGCCGCACAAGTTTGGCCATTATTAATAAATGCTCCCCAAAATAAACCTTCGGCTATTTCTTTAGCATCTACATCAGGTAAAACGATACCGGCATCATTGCCACCTAATTCAAGCGTTAGCCTTTTTAAGCTATCTGCCGCATTTTTCATTACAACTTTACCGACAGGGGTTGAGCCAGTAAAAACGACTTTATGAATACCTTGATGAGAAGTTAATTGATGGCCTACATGGCCAGTAATAACACTTAGTACACCACTAGGGAGTGCTTTATTTAAGATATCTACCATTAATAACGTACTTAGTGGGGTGTTATTTGCTGGCTTAATGACCACAGTACAACCTACGCGAATTGCTGGAGCCAAATGCCAAATAGCAATCATTAGAGGCCAGTTCCAAGGAGTGATGGATGCAACAACGCCTACAGGCTTTCTAAATAATAAGGCTTGACGCTCATCACCATCTTCTAACACCTTAGTTTCAATCGTCATAGCTGCAGTCGCTCTTAACCAACCGATTACCGCTTCAACTTCAAATTCAGAGCCAACACCTTTTAACGGTTTACCTTGTTCTTGAGTCAATATTTTTGCTAATTCGTCGGCATTTTCGGCAACCAAATCAGCCATTTTATTTAATGCGTCTACGCGAACTTGATCACTGGTTTGAGACCATGACTTGAACGCTACATTTGCTGCAGATACTGCACTTTCTAACTGTTCTTCAGTTGAGTTAGGACAAGTATTAAGCAGTTTCCCTGTTGATGGATTGATTACGTCAAAAGTTGTTGGTTTCATAAATTACCTCTTAGGTTTATTTCTTTTATATATTTAATAGGATTTTGCTCAAAACTATGCACTAAAACTATTTACTAGAACTATGCACTATTGATTAAGGAGAATAACGCCGTTCTCTTGCACATAGGATTGCCATAGCGTTAACATTTCGGCCAATTTATCTGGATATTGCTTTGCTAAATCATTTAGTTCTGTGGGATCTGACGCCAAGTTAAATAGTTGCCACTTCTTCGCTAGTGCTAAAGGTTCATAACCAACTTTCGGGCTGTAATAAATTTTCCAGTCACCTGAGCGTAAGCCACGGTAATCGTTAAGCTCCCAGCCTGTATAATTTTGATTGCGTTTAATGCGGTTAGTGTTTGCTGTTAATAGAGTTAATATCGAATCACCTTGCATCGACACGATCTCTCGTCCTCGATATTGACTAGCACCAGGATGCTTTATACCAGCAAGTTCAAGCAAGGTAGGCATGACATCTTTAACATGAATAAAAGTTTGGTTATTTTTTTGTGCGGGAAAGGCTTTCGGATAATGGAAAAAAGCAGGCACATGTAATCCACCTTGCGAGGTGTAACCTTTAAACATACGAAATGGCGCACTACCGGCTCTTGCCCATGCAGATCCTAACCAAACATAGGAGTCAGCATTACCAATATTGTCAAAAGTATTGTTACAGCAGTTAGTTATCCACTTAGTGAAACCCGGTAGGTATTCAGCAATATTATTGCCTTCAGGGCCATTATCCGACATAAAAACAATAAGCGTGTTGTCGTATTGATCCGTAGATTTTAAATAGCTCACTAACTTGCCAACATATTGGTCAAGATCATCAATCATTGCCGCATATACTTCCATAATGCGTGCTTGTCGTTTTTGCTCTTTTGAGGTTAGTTCTTGCCAAGGTTTAACATCTAACGTGTGTGGAAAAGCTTTCGTTTCTTCGTCATATAGACCTAATGCTTGTAAATTTTTTAAGCGTTGTTGGTGCAAGGAATCATACCCTTGGTCGTATTTTCCCTTATACTTTTCAATAGAAGCACGCGGCGCTTGCAAAGGCCAATGCGGCGCAGTGTAGGCTAAATAAGCAAAAAATGGAGCGCCCGTTTTACGATCCTTTTCGATATAGTCAATCATGGTATTGGTATAAAACTGGGTGCTATAAAAATCACTCGGTAATTTACCCACTTTATCTTTACCTTGACGGTAGTTTGCGTCACCTGCACCAAAGATTCGTAATTTATTACTGAACGCACCAGCGCCACCATCGGTTAAAACAAATGATTGTTCAAAACCACGTGCTGCTGGGCTTGTTTCAGCATCATGTCCTAAATGCCATTTACCTGTCATATAAGTATGGTAACCAGCGTTTTTGAACAATTCAGGTAAAGACGCTACTCTTGTATTTAAATACCCCTCATAACCAGGTTTCCCTTCAATATCAGCGGTTAAATCCTCTGCCATATTGCCAAGTCCGGCAATATGATTATCCGTGCCTGAAAGCAACATTGAACGAGTGGGAGAGCAAGTTGGAGCTGCATGAAAGTTATTGAGAACCACTGCCCTGTTCGCAAGAGCATCTAAATTTGGTGTTTCAATCTCACTACCTAAATACCCTAAATCATTAAAACCTAGATCATCAGCGACAATAACGATAATATTCGGTCGCGAACTTTCTGAGCTTAGGTTGGTAGCCGGCACAGTATGGGTAAAAAAAACACCAAGACTTGCCACCATTGTTAAAGCAATTTTTAGACTCTTTTCTCGATAATTAACTCGCATACCCATCACTAAAACACCTCAATAAAATTCATCACACATAACATCAACAAAAGACATTGGACACTAGTAATACTATCTACCAGTATCTAAACTAACTTTGTTAGAAGTTATCGTTACATCAACCCGACGTGGTAACTCGTTCATAGCTATTGAACCACCAATCGAACTTGCTAAAGCTTTTTCATTTCCATTATCAATAATAAACATCCATATGGCTCAGGATCGTCATCCCCGTAGTGTTTTTGCCTACATGGATGTAGGTACTTAGGTTTGGTCTGGAACCACAAACCTGAATCGGGGATCCAGTGTCTAAAACGCAATAGATCTTCGATCAGATACTTCGAAGATGACGTTTACAAAGCATTCCTGAGTAAACTACATAGGCATGATAATAAATAAACTTTCAACTTAACTAAGTATCTAAATGTCATTACTATGCTAAAAAGCTATACCCCCAACCTTACTTAACACGTTAACAATATTTAAAGCACCTTCCTATCAACCATAAGGTTGAGGTGCTTACTTGCTGAGTAAATAGATGTCTCAATCACCTATATTTTCATCTTACACAAATCAAAATTTTCTGTTAAGAGCATCACAAAGGTGAACATATTTACTGCAAAATAATAAGCCGCTCTTTTATTACCCCTTTACTTTTTTAACATGTTAATAAATATTAGTGTTTTTTACATCAGCCAAAAGGTTGATGGTAAATTTGCAAGCAGGTAGCTTCACTAGGTTGCTAATGTAGACGCATTTAAAGCATGGTAATTAGCTTTACATGCTGTATTCCAATATCCCCACACATAATTAATGATGAATTTTCCTGCTCTATAAGCAGTGTTCTGATTAATGTACTTTTATATGAACTACTATTCTAATTAGTTCATATAAAAATAATTTGATACTTTCCAGATAAACAAAGGCGTTCTAACAGATATTTTTGCTAAAAATATTCACATCAACCTTTTGGTGGATATAAAGAGACATCAAATATTGTTAACTTGTTAACTACATTGAAGAGGGAAAGCTTTTTAACAGAAGAATAGTAGCTAATTTTAAGTATCTTGATAAAACAAGTAACTATAAGTAAAAACATAAACGGGGAATAAATACTATGAATAAAAACAAACTATCAACAATAATAGCTATAGCATTAGCGACAACGACAGCAATCCCATTGTATGCAGCTGAGGAGACAAAAAAGGAGAAAAGTATACTTGAAGTAATTCAAGTTACTGCAACTAAACGTTCTGAATCGATCCAAACTGTTCCAGTTTCAGTATCAGCATTAAGCGGTGGACAACTAGATGCATTAGGCTTAAGTGATACAACTGAAATTACTCAACAAATCCCTGGTTTTCAAGTAAATGCTTTCTCACCTCAACTTACTATCTTTAATTTAAGAGGTATTTCACAAAATAGCTTTATTGATAATCTAGAAGCGCCTATTGCTGTTTACCAAGATGAATCATACATTTCCAGCATGAATGCTATCTCTGGACAAATGTTTGATATTGAAAGGGTTGAAGTATTACGTGGACCTCAAGGAACATTATTCGGAAGAAACGCAACAGGTGGCTTAGTACATTATATTAGTGCTGGGGCACACGACGATTACACCAATGGTTATTTAGAGTTAGGGGTAGGTTCATTTAATAGACAAATTATTGAAGGTGCTATTGGTGGAGAATTAGCCGACAATGTTCGTGGCCGTTTTGCTTTTCGTCATGAAACAGCCGATGGTTACATTGAAGCAGATACGAGTATTCCAACGGTAGACCCTCGCGCAATTGGTGGTGCTGACGGTTACGGTATGAGAGCCACTGTTGAAGTAGACTTTTCAGATACTCTAACAGGTACATTTATTGCTAAATACTCAAAAGATGACGATGTACCTACTGGCGGATATGCTTTTGAAAACTGTCCTCTCGATGCTGATGGTTTCTGTGATGTAGACATTCATGGTCGTGCTATTGTAACGGGTGGAGTAGCTTCTGGTGATGTGCATAAACATCAAAATGACACTCAAGGTTTTTTAGACAGAGAAGTACAGAACTATACCGCAAAATTTGTAAAAGATTTTGATGATGTAGAGCTTGTTTCTATTACCAATTATATGTCTATGGATAAAAGCTACCTAGAAGATGGTGATGCATTTCCTGTCCCTATTGTTACTTTTGGCCAAGATGCAGAAATAAAACAATTTTCACAAGAATTACGTTTATCTGGTATTAATGGCGCGTTAAAGTGGCAAATTGGTGCTTTCTACATGGACTTCGAGCTTGATGGCACAACTACCACATTGGGTGCACCAAACATTGATTTATCTTTTGAGCTAGCTGACGCAGGCCTGATTAGCAAGCCTGTTGTTGGTGATGACAACCCATTCGATGGTTTTTCAAGCAGACCTTTTGTTGAGTCGGTTGAGAACTCATCTATTTTTGGACAAATTGATTACAGTTTGACTGAAAAAACAACATTAACAGCTGGTCTTCGCTATTCAAAAGATGAAAAAGAAATTAGCTGGAGTGCTTACTTCACTTCTGACGATCAAATAGATCCAGTTCTATATGGTGCTACGGAAAATACGGGCGTTGCGGAAGCTGGCTTACTGAACTTCTTCACGGAAGATACCATAGACTATAGTGATTATGCTGCTCGTTTATCGGTATCACATCAATTTAATAATGATGTAATGGGCTTTGTTTCATGGAATAGAGGCATTAAAGGCGGTAACTGGACGTTATCTTCTGGTGTATCTCCAGATAGGTTCGTTCACGACCCTGAAATATTAAACTCTTATGAAGCGGGCTTTAAAGCAAGTATAACGGAATCTACTCGTTTAAATGCTACTGTTTTCTATTATGACTATGATGATTATCAAACATTTGTATCTGTTCCTCCAGGTCAAACGTCACCTAACCCACAAGTAGGCAACTCAGACGCTAAATCAGCGGGTGCTGAATTTGAATTAGTAAGCTCTGTTACTGACAATCTAGATGTCATGTTTGGTCTATCTGTTATTAATTCAAAAGTTGAAGCTGTTGAAGCTGGTGGGGTTCCTATTCTGGATGCTGAATTCCCTAGTGCCCCTGCAATTTCTGGTAACTATTTAGCTCGCCACTATACTGAAATTGGAGAAGCAAACTTTGTTATTCAATTCGATGGCGCATTTTATGGTGAACAATTCTTAGAAGTGACCAATGGCCCCGGTACAAAGCAACATGGCTATAATATTTCAAACCTTAGCTTTTCTTATGATACTGAAAGTTGGAGTATAAGTTTAAAGTCTAAAAATATTTTCGATGTTATCTACAAAGCTTATACGCTTGATCTAGGTGTTTTAGGTGCTACTAGCTACTATGCTCCGGGTAGAACATTCTTAGCGACAGTTACGTATAACTTTTAAATGATATATACCCGTTATCAAAGACGATAGCGTTATAGTACTTAGCCTGTGAAAAAATTGTAATTAGTTTATTCACAGGCTTTTTTCTTTGTACACTTTAACTTTAGTACTGTTCATGAAAGCTGGACCAAAATTAGTAAATATGGCTAAGAAAAGAAAATGGCCTTAAATAAAGAAAGAATATTGCTAGATCAATTAGACTCTAATCAAGCAACGTTATTGAAAAAAGCCTAATATCACTCATAAAAATGAATACCTAAAAAGCTCAGTACACCTAAAGTATGGCTAACATCATTTCTATCTGTACTTCTTGTAGGTATTGCACATTATCAAAAGATATTGTATTCCCGTGTTAAAACAATCTTTCTATCTATCTCGCTCCTTCACACCACCAAGAATCATTGAACGATATGCCATTCCATCGCTGTCTTTATCAAGTAAATTATATACCCGTTCGACTTAAAGCCCATCTTGCATGAGCCTCTAATTTAGTTCTTGCAGGTAAAATAGAGAATGGCTCAGCAGAGGAGTTAAAATCAATTTTTTAGATTAATAATTTGCTAAGAGTGAATAAGTCGAACTATCACATAACTAACTCCGCCCAGCCCACTAAAAAATAATAACCACTGCTTAATTAACCTTTCACGTTTTTCAGAAAGACTTCCCTTTTTCGGGAAAAAACACATACTCTTATGCTGCGCTTTTATTTTATTCCTTTAAAATCATCGGATTAAAAGGTGGCACGTAATTAGCTCTATAAATATTAAGTTAAATAAAATAATCCTCATCACTTAATAATTATCATAAGTGAAAATAGCACGGAGACAAGCAGTATGGATATTAAAAACATGAATATAAATAACATGGACATTAAAAAAACCAACCAAGTGAATAAAAATGGATGGATAAAGCGTTCTTTTTTTATCGTTTCTATATTGGGGTTTACTGCTTGGCAATTCAACAAACCCAATTCAGATGTAACCGTTTCTCTTAGTGAAATAAGAATCGCTACGGTACAAAAAAGTGACTTGCCTTTTAACATTTCAGGGTTTGGTAAACTAATCTCTAAGCATAAACGTTTATTAACGGCGCCAACGGTAGCCACAATAGAAGAAATCTTGGTTTTACCAGGCACACAAGTAACACCTGACACTGTCATTATGAAATTACGTAATCCTGATTTATTGCTGCAAGTAAACAATTCACAAATGGAGCTTGCCAGACATCACGCTAGCTTACGTGAATTAAAGATTAATCAAAAAATTGAATACTTAGCTCATCAAGCAACTTTAGTACAAATAAGAGCAGACTTAGCAACAGCACAACTCAAAGTTGAAGCGCAATCTAGCTTAGCTTCTAAAGGCATAGTCTCATCACTCGACTTTAAACGTTCTAAATTATCAGCAACACAATTGGCTGAACGACTAGCAATTGAGCAACAAAGGTTGTCTCACTTAAGTAGAGCTCACCATGAAAAAATATCCGTTCAAAGCCAGCTTGCGAAACAACTCGATGCCAACTTAGCGTTAAAACAATCTTTACAAGCTGGTTTAGTGATTCATGCAGATATTGAAGGAGTATTACAATCCATGCCTGTTACTCTGGGACAGAGTGTTACCGCTGGTGAGAAATTAGCACTGGTAGCAAGTAATAAAACCATGATAGCGCGACTACAAATCCCCCAAAGAGAAGCACAAGATATTGCCATTGGCCATGAAGCAGAAATAAATACCCGTACATTGGTAAGAGGCATAGTTAATCGCATTGACCCTGTTATCACTAAAGGTAGCGTACTTATTGATATTGATATTACTGATGCACTACCTGCAAATGCCCGACCTGAGTTGAAAGTAGAAGGGAAAATTGAAGTTGGCATGCTTAACAATGCCTTATATGTAAAACATCCTGTTGGAGTAAAAGCCAATTCAAGTAAGCAACTTTTTGTTTTACTTGCGAGCCAACAAACTGCAACATTACGCACCATAAAATTTGGTCGCGTTATTGGAAATAACATCGAATTACTCTCTGGTGCTAACAAAGGCGAACAATTCATTGTTTCAGATACTTCTAGTTGGCTACAAAACCACACCATGACAATAACAGATTAACAAGGACTAAATCATGAATAAACAAGCACTTATCGAACTAAAAAACATTAGCAAAGTTTACTCAAAAGTAGATATGGAAACCCATGCCCTGCGCGACATTAATATGGTCATTTATCAAGGTGATTATCTCTCTATTTCTGGCCCGTCAGGGTGTGGTAAGTCAACATTGTTATCACTTTTAGGTTTGTTAGATACACCAACAAATGGCAGTTACTTAATTAAAGGTCAGCAAGTGGCTAACTTAACTGCAGATGACCGAGCTGAAATTAGAAACTTACATATTGGATTTATTTTTCAGGCATTTAATTTAATTGATGAAATCAGTGTTTATGACAATGTTGCCTTGCCGTTGAAATACCGTGAGCCAAAGTTATCGGCCAAAGACGTGCATGAGCAAGTGATGTCAAGTTTAGAGAAAGTAGAGATGCAGCATCGATGTTCGCATAAGCCAAATCAACTGTCTGGTGGCCAACAGCAGCGTATAGCCATTGCTAGAGCATTAGTTGGCAAGCCAAGTATTTTACTGGTAGATGAGCCAACTGGTAACTTAGATTCTAAAAATGGCGATTTGGTGATGGCTTTACTAGACAACTTAAACAAAGAAGGTACCACTATCTGCATGGTTACGCATGATCCAAGGTATGCCGACCACGCCAAGATTAAATTGAATTTATTAGACGGTGTTATTCTTGATAGCATTACCCTGCAGGAGGCGGTATGAGTTTTTTAATCAAAGAAATAAAGGCCACCGCGGCTAGTTTGTCTCGAGTACCGGGCTTTGTATTAACCACAGTATTTACCTTGTCATTAACCTTAGGGGTTTTATTGGCGGCTTTTAGCCTTAATCATTTATTAATTTTTAAAGCGCTGCCTTATCCTGATGCGCAAAACTTAATTTTGATGGAGCAAGAACTACAAGAAGATGAAAGAAGGTATTCGGGCTCACAGTATTTTGTTACACAAAAATTAATGTATCAACAGCAAAAAAGCTTAGACAGTATGGCAATGGTTTATCGCAGTCGCGCTATATTAGCTAGCTTACGTCAAAAGCCGCTAATAGAGCTTAGTTATGTTACCCCTGAATATTTCGATATGCTTGGCGTGCCTGTTGTAATTGGTCGTGGTTTTTCTGAACCAGAAAACATTGGTAACAATAAGCCTAATGCATTAATCAGTGAAAAATTATGGCAAACGCAATATGGCAAAGATGCCAATATTATTGGCCAGAACATTGTTCTAAGCGAACAGCAATATCAAATTATAGGCGTGGTTGCTTCGAGCTTTTCTGAGCCGAGTAACTTTGCAGGTGATGATAACTCTCAAATTTGGTTACCCTGGGATTTTCATGGTCAGGATGAAGAAACGTGGAACTTTGTTTACAGTGCAACGGCAGCCATAGGAAAGTTAGCACCGGCAACGTCAATTGCACAAGTCAGTGCTGAATTTAATGCTTTGGTTGAGCCTATCTTTCAACAAAATGGCCGTGTGGGAAAAGCCAAACATCAAGCAATAGTTGCTCAATTTCAAGACTTGCAAGTTGCCATCATAGGTGACAATAAATACATAGGTTTATTAGTACTACTCGGTGCAGGAGTATTACTGCTTATTGCTTGTGCTAATATTATTAACTTGTTCTTTTCAAGAGCCGCACAAAGACAACGTGCCTTGGTTATTCAAGCGACATTAGGGGCAAAACTTAAACATTTATTTTTTAATGTTTGGTTAGAAAGTCTGTTGCTATGTTTGGCCTCTATGGTTATCGGCTTAATCATTGCTGGCTGGAGTATCGAGCTTTTCCGTAGCGTTGCTAGTCATGCTTTACCGCGTTTATCTGAACTCTCGCTAGATGTAACCGCTGTCGCTTTTGCTTGTGCCTTAACGCTGGCCTTATCACTGATATTTGCGGCGATCACCTTAATACTTATCAACCACAAACAACTTATTTCACAGCTACAATCAAGTGGTAAAGGCACAGGCGCGCAAGTAAATTCTAAGGTGCGTAATGCCCTAGTTGCCAGCCAAATTTGTTTAGCAACCTTATTATTATTAGTGACCAGTTTAGTAATGAATAATGCTCTTAAGGTACTCAATCATCCGTTGGGCTTTGAAGATGAAAATTTATATACGCTAAGGTTAGATATTGGTGAAGGTTATCCCGAAAAAGAAAGTCGAATGCAGCTTTCTAGAGAGTTATTGGCACAATTGCACAATATCGATGGCGTAACACAAGTCTCACGCGCCAGTAATGCCCCCATTCGTCGTGGCAGTAATAATACCGGTTTATTTGATAGTGACAGTGTTAAATTAGGTCACTTCCCTTATGTTTCAATTGATACAAACTACTTCGATACTGTTGATTTAAAAGTGCTTGCTGGTCGTGTTTTTAATCAGCAAGAAGTTAGAGACGACGCACAAGCTATTATCTTAAGCAAAACAGCCGCAGCAACACTTACTGCTGTTGATGATATCATAGGCAAGGTTGTTTACTCAGCAGGTGGCGACAATTGGACAGTAGTGGGTGTTGTTGATGATGTTTACAACCCAGATAATCATGAGAAAAATAAGGGGGCTATGATGTATTTCCCTTACTCTGGCGGTAATGCTAATTTCATTATCAGAATGCAAGAAAATAGCATTTTAGAAAAAACATCTATTCTTAGTTTACTGGATGAAGGCTTTGCTGATATTAAAGTCTGGCGATTCAGCTCCATTACAGATATCCATACGCAATTGGTTTACCATAAACAACTAACCTTATGGCTAAGTTTAGTATTAGGACTTTTTGCTTTACTATTGGCGGCGGTGGGTATTTATGGTGTTATTAGCTACAACAGCCAAATGCGCCGTTATGAATTAGGTATACGCATGTCTTTAGGCGCCAAGAGTAAGCGCATTTTACGTGAGTTTATTGGTGAATCTTTTACTCCTATTGCCGCAGGCTTTGCCTTAAGTATGCTATTGGCCGTGGTGTTGTATAGTTGGGCACAGCAGCATATTAATCAATGGTTGAGTTTCGACTGGTTGATGGTGTCAAGCTGCTTACTAGCACTGATAATCATTGCACTAGCCGCTTGTTATTTTCCGGCTAAAAAGATCATTACCAGTGATCCTATTAAGGCACTGAGAAACGAATAATTTAGATGGTGGAACGCAATAATAGATAATTACCGCGTTTATTTTGATAGAAACAATGACTCAAATAAGAAAAGGCAACATGAAAAAAACAATTATTGTCGTTGATGACCAACGTGACTTACGATTATCAGCTAAGTTTATTCTCGAAAACTACGGCTTTAATGTCATCGAAGCCGACTGTCCTTTGCAAGCACTGGAAGTAATCGCTGAGCAAACAGTAGATTTAATGCTACTCGACATGAACTTTCAATACGATACCACTTCCGGTCAAGAAGGGTTGGATATGCTGAAAACCTTAAAGAACAAAAATTATCACTTCCCCGTTATTGTCATGACTGCATGGTCGACGGTAGAGGTTGCTGTTGAAGCCATTAAGCTCGGAGCGAAAGACTTCATTGAAAAACCTTGGAAAAATCAACGTTTAGTGAGATTAATTGAACAGCAATTTCAACTAGGCTCAGTACAATTAGAAAACAAACGCCTAAAAGCGCAGCGTTCTACGAATGAAGTATTTATGTTAGGTGAGTCTGCCTCTATGCAGTTAGTACTTACTCAAGCTAAAAGGCTAGCAGAAACAAACACTCCTATTTTAATCACTGGTGAAAATGGTACCGGTAAAAGTATGTTGGCAAATTTTATTCATCAGCATTCTGCACGCAGTAATGAAAGTTACGTAACCGTAAATATGGGCGCTATTCCTGAAACCCTTTTCGAAAGTGAACTTTTTGGTCATACCAAAGGCGCTTTTACCGATGCGAAAAAAGACCGCATGGGTCGTTTTGAAGCAGCACAATCTGGCAGTTTATTTCTTGATGAAATAGGTACTGTTCCGTTAAATTTACAGCCAAAATTATTGCGTGTACTTGAATCAGGTGAATTTGAAGCGGTAGGCTCAAGTAAAACATTACAAGCCGATGTAAGGCTAATTGCCGCCAGTAATATCGATTTTCAACAAGCCATTGCTCAAGGTGATTTTCGCCAAGATTTATATTATCGCATTAACACCGTAGTGCTTGATATTCCCCCATTAAGAAAAAGAAAAGAAGATATCCTCCCCCTAGCTCAGCACTTTCTAGATGAAAAAAGCCATAAATACAATAAGTGTGATTTGTTCTTATCAGAACAAGCCAAAAAAGCGTTAGGCCATTATGACTGGCCAGGTAATATTCGTGAGCTTAGCCATGTTATTGAGCGCGCGGTACTATTAAATGATACCAACGAAATTCAAATCACCGGCTTAAATGGTCAGCTCGCAATTAGTAGTAATGGCGAAATACCATTTATGACCATAGATGAAGCAGAGCAAGCGCTAATTAAGCAAGCCCTACAAAAATCTCAAGGCAGAGTCATTGAGGCAGGTGAGCTATTAGGTTTAGGAAAAAATGCCATTTATAGACGATTAGAGAAATATAAAATTGACCCAAAATGTTAGTTTAGAACGCCGCTTTATCTGGCTTATTATCTCAAGCTTACTACCAACAACAGTGTTGTTTATTGCTACGGGCATTGCCTTTGACTTCACACTGTTGGGCTGGTCAACAGTGGGCTTGCTACTTATTATCATTTACACATGTTTAGTAATAGCGCTCTACCGATTAGTTATCACGCCCTATTACAGCTTAACTAGTTTAACAGAAGCGTTAAAAATGGAAGATTACAGCCTTAGGGCTAAATCTCCTTTTAGTCAGGGCATTGTTGCTCAGTTATTTAATGAACTATCAAGCCTTAGCCATAATTTGCAAGTGAGTAAAAACCGTTATGACCAACAAATGTTTTTACTTTATGGCTTAATTGAGCAGCTAGAATCACCCGTGTTAATTTTAAATCAAGACGATCAACTTCAACATGCTAACCCCGCAGTAAGCCAATTATTCTCAGTACCTTGGCAAACATTAAAACAAAGTCCTGCACAAAAATTGGGACTTAAAAAGGTGGGTGGTTTTTGGATGTTTGATGAAAGTAACCCGCATAATATAGGAAAGAAGTGGCAAATAAGACAGAGTGAATACAAAGAAAATAACAATAATTACCAATTATTGATGCTTAATAATATTAGCCAAGAGTTACAAAAAAATGAACAGCAAGCATGGCAAAATATTATTCGTATTCTAAACCATGAGGTGCGTAACTCTTTAACGCCAATTTCGGCTCTGAGCCAAAACTTATTAGAAATGTCAGATCTCACGCCGGATCAGTGCCAGCAAGCGATTAAAATTATTGATAGCCGCAGTAATAATCTTTTAGCATTTATTGATAGTTATTCGGATTTAGCCAAACTACCTTTACCTAATACACAGCAATTCGACTTGTCAGAATTATTACAAGGTATTGCCAATTTAGTTCAGCAGGTAGCAATTAATCTATCTGGCCCTTTAATTATCAAAGCCGATAAAGGTCAGCTTGAACAAGTGTTATTGAACCTAATAAAAAATGCCAAAGAAGCTCAGTTACCAAAAAGTAAACCAGACAAAGGTTCAAGTAAAAAATTAGAGGTCTACAAGAGTATTGAAGTTCAGGTTTTTAAAAGTGAACATCAGGTAATTATTAATGTGCTAGACCAAGGCTGCGGTATTGCTAACTTCTCTAATTTATTTGTACCTTTTTATACCACTAAAAAAACAGGTTCAGGTATTGGTTTAGCCTTAAGCAGACAAATCATAGCTAACCATCAGGGTGAGTTAACTCTGATTAACCGAACTGACTCTACCGGAGCAGTTGCTACTATCACTTTGCCCTTACCTTAAGCACAACCTACTAAGGCAACATACTTTACCTAGAGTGTTTCAAATTCAAGCTAAACTCTGTATTCAGAGTAATACCAAGTCCATTAAGTTATCTTTGAGGTGGGAATAAATTTAACGGAATTGGTATAACTTAGGCATAGTTATAACTGCCTAAGCTCCATAAACTTACTGACTCGCAGCTTGCTGACTATAATACTCTGCAACAGCGACTATCTGCTCATCGGTTAACTCTTGCGCAATTACCTGCATGATAGGCGATTGTCGCTCACCACTTTTAAAGTCACGTAATTGTTTCTGCAAATACATTGCTTGCTGCCCTGCTAAGTTAGGCCACAATTGTGTCACTGTGATCCCTGTCATTCCATGGCAAGAAATACAACGAGCGCGAACATTTTCTCCTTTTTTATTCAGTGTTTCGCTGGCGTTAGTATCATTTTTTTGCTGTGAGAAATAACTCGCTAACTGAGTAATATCATTATCACTAAGCTTATTAACAAAAGGTAGCATAGCAGGGTTATGGCGTTTTCCATCACGAAAAGCTTTAATTTCTTTATTAAGATAACCCTGTTTTTGTCCAGCCAAATTTGGATAATTTGTATTGGTAGAAATTCCCTTTTGGCCATGACATGACATGCAAACCTTGGCTAAATCCTTAACATTGCTTTGCTCATCGGCAACAACAGGTTGATTGATGGCCAAACACGTTAAAAAAGCAATCGGTGCTATTTTATTAAATTTATTTTGAGTAACTTTTTTCATCGATTGTCCTAAATTTATTAATGTAAAGGCTATTTAACGGCTAATCGCTTTACTAACATCTCTCTATAATCTACAACTTCAAATAAAGGCTTTTGTCGTAACTTAGCTACTTCATTCGCGGTATAATATTGCATGCTTTTTGGCACACTTTCACCACCCAATTCAATAATCATCCAGTTAAGCACTTCTGCCAACTGTTCATCATTTAGTGGCGAATTAGCAGAGCCAGGCACTCTAACTAAGTACTCACGTGCAACCTGGTTTTGCAGAAAATAACCAATATAATTTTTAATTTTTGGTACCGATTTACCACCAGTACCATCAGGCGTATGACAACCTTGGCAGAACATTTGATAATTAAATTTCGCTCTGTCGGTGTTCATCTTTAACAGGTTATCTGCAGCAACTGTTTGGAAGCTACAAAAAATCAATAGCCCCCAAACAACTCGCTTAGTGAATAAACTTAGCGCAATCACTTGCTGCTACCTTCGTCAAAAGCAATACCAACCACAATTGCCGTTGAGCAATGATAAACAGAGCTAGTTGCCCCTAAACACCAATTCACATCATTGGATTTATCAGAGCGGTATAAAGGTCTGTCACCTTCATCTCGTTGACATAAACAAGTACCACACTGGGTTTTGCCACAACAATCATTATAGGAAATAACATAATTACGACCGTCGATAGGATTACGACAGGTGCCAATCCACGTGATAGGTGACATTTCAGTGCCCGGTGGACAAGTGTTGTAACTGCCCCCACAACAATCACATAAAAAACCGTCAATAGCGCAATAACGCCAATAATCACAGCTCGAAGGATCGCCTGCTTCTTGAGGTAATACCGGAGTATCACTAGCTCTCGCTACCGGTAATAAAGGAATAGTTGACGCACCTACTAAGGTTGCTGCTACCCCTTTAATGAAGCCTCGACGATTGCTCAATTGAGCAACATTACGCGCTCTTTTTTCGAAAAATTTATCAATAAAATTCATGGGTAATTTCCATTATTTAGCTGGGTAGGCTTGTTTAGACATAAACTCTTGAATAGAAGCCACTTGATGCTCTTTTGCTTCAAACAAACTATCAATATGTTCTCTAGAATTAATAATACCCATCGATGCAATAACACCTTGTTGATCAATCAACACAGCATAAGGCAATTTGGCAATACCAAAACTTTTACCCAGAACTTCTGAAACGATATAAGGAAAGCTTGCTAAGCCTTGCTGATCAATTAAGCCCTGATGATCATCATTTTTACCATCACTAGCAAACACTACATCAACCCAATCGGCTTCAGCTTTAGCGGCTGATTTGATTGCAGGTAATAATGTTTTGCACACAGGACAAGTAGGTGAAATAAAGAATAATAGTTGTGAGTGACCAGTATCGCGTGTGCCACCAACATCAACGAGTGTTGATCCCATTGTTTGTAACGTTAGCTCGGGTGCCACTTGACCGGCTTCAAGCTTTTGGTTAATCGCAAGAGCACCAGCAGGCGCAACACGCTCATAAAGTACGCCTATTTGACGCGTAAGTGCATAAATAATCACGGCAAAAGCCACGACTATGATCCAAAGAACTATATTTGATATAACGAGCAAATCCATATTTACATCCTCAATTTTTAGTGACTAAGCACTTTTAGTCGCTGAGCATTAACAATAAGCTGCTCAAACGTTAAATTTAATAAAATCATCACCAAAGAGATAACTATTGTCATCACCATTGCACTGGTAAAAAAACTGTTGCCGGGTGCTAAACACAACCAAGCCAAAACAGAAAAAACACCATTACGTAGTAACAAGCTACTACTTATATTGGTTTGCCCTGCTGGTCCCATACAACCACAATCTAAGTTTTTCTTACCTTGTAATATTTGATAGGCCATTAGTAATAAATAAGACATCAAGACCACAATGGCTAACATGGCTGCAACCGCTCTAGTACTTGGTATAACAAGTAC
>Ga0105358_10000481_pt1 | contig 19905 bp, 19 predicted proteins | sample GOMGulsemesocosm_5_FD_83509 | JGI IMG/M metagenome (GOLD analysis project Ga0105358, IMG submission 83509) | Methane-oxidizing microbial communities from mesocosms in the Gulf of Mexico - GOM15C Gulf of Mexico | ecosystem: Environmental > Aquatic > Marine > Cold seeps | place: Gulf of Mexico... | reverse complement strand
CGGTAAACCCGACGGCTTGAATAGCGGGGTGTTGTACCAATTGCACGCTGGCTTGGGGTTTGGTGCTTTGCACCAATGAGAATACTCCGGCATGCAAGTTACATTTTTTTATCGCGGTTGAAATGGCTTGGGCGACAAGCTCGGATGTGCCGGGATGTGCTGGGTGACCTTTTACAACAACAGGGCAGCCTGCCGCTAATGCTGATGCAGTATCGCCGCCAGCCGTAGAGAAGGCGTAGGGGAAATTAGAGGCACCAAAAACAGCAACCGGACCCAATGGCAAATATCGTAAGCGTGTTTCGGGTTTAGGTAATGGAGCGCGCTGGGGATCAGCTTGATCGAGAATTTCGTTGTCGCCCTGTTCACGTAAAACTGTCGAGAACATTTTCAGTTGGTTTACGGTGCGCATGCGCTCGCCTTGCAGGCGCATCATCGGCAGTGCGGTTTCTTGCTCAGTTATATTCAGCAGGGCATCGCCGAGGTTTAAAATTTCTTCGCCAATAGCGTCTAAAAAATCCGCTCGTTGCTCGGCCGGTAACTGGCTATAGCTGGTAAATGCAGCCTGTGCTTGCACTGCCGCCTGATCGATTTCCTGTTCGCTAGCATTGCTGAATTGTTGCTCAAGATCTTGCCCTGTGCTTGGGCAGTAGGCTTGAAAACTGCCATTTTCATTGTTTGATAACCAAGCACCGGCGACTAAACTTTTTCCTGTAATACTCATAGTAATGTCCAATTATTTAACTTGAAAGCCAAAGGCGTATGGGTCGTCGTCATCGACGGTTATGCAATTTTTACCAAATACTCTAGCCCAACCTGTAATGCTGGGCATCATCGCAGAATGCTCGCCAATGTTCGTTGCAGATTCAACTTTACCTACAAACTGGCTGCCGATAATACTTTCGTGTGTGAACTCTTCGCCAACGGCTAATTCACCTTTGGCAAATAACTGCGCCATGCGGGCGCTTGTGCCAGTACCACATGGAGATCGATCGATAGCTTTGTCGCCATAAAATACTGCGTTGGCTGCGTCGGAATCTTCCCGCGATGGTTTGCCTGTCCAGAGCAAATGCGAAGCTCCGTTTACGCTCGGATCATTGGGATGTACACAGTCAACTGTTGCATTGATGATGTCTCGAATGATTGGACTGTAGTGCAAAATTTTTGAAGCTGACCAATTTTCGAGGCCGGGGTAATTTTTTTGTGGTTCAACAATAATGTAATAGTTGCCGCCGTAAGAAATGTCCACGGTGAGTTGTCCAAGTTCTGGGACATCAATTTTAATATCGCGGTGTGCTAAATAAGATGCGATATTGTAAATTTTAACCGACTCTACTCTGTCGCCGTTGCGCTGATACTCAACGCGAATTTGGCCAGCAGGCACATCAAGAATTAACTGCCCGGGGGTTTTGGCTTGCAGCAAGCCAGATTCTAGCGCGGCGGTGACCGTACCAATAGTACCGTGTCCACACATTGGTAGGCAGCCCGACGTTTCGATAAATAAAATCGAAGCGTCGGCATTGTCGCTGCACGGCGGGTATAAGAATGAGCCCGACATCATGTCGTGGCCTCTGGGTTCGAACATAAGCGATTCTAAAATCCAATAATGGTTGTTTAGAAAATCTTGGCGCTTTTCGCTCATATTGCTGCCGACCAAATCCGGATGACCCGAGGTCACCAATCGAACTGGGTTGCCACAGGTATGGGCGTCAATACAAAAAAATGTACCTTTACGCATAGCGGTCTCTGATATTGTTAATCAATGGTCGTTACCATCGATAATGTAAATTGAATGTTCTCTGTCTGGCTCGGTTTGCTTTCTCATGCGCGTTTATTGAACATGGCAATGATTCCCGCCCACCAACAGCTTAGGTTTTTACCTAGAAATCAGAGCTTATAGTGTTCGTGAATCTGGAGCTGTTTCTGAAGTTGTTTCTGAGCATGTTATATCGTTTTGAGATTGCTTTGAAATATAATGTATATTGTATACAATAACAAACACTTTCATTCAGCCGGCTGATTTCTATGACCTTCAAGCTCACCCTAAACGAAGAAAAACTAGAACAATTTCAAACGCTTACCGCAATTGATGCGCATACCGAGGGCGAGCCTCTGAGAATTATACTCGACGGCTACCCCGACGTCCCCGGTGATACAATTTTAGCGAAACGTCGATATTTACAAGAGCACCTTGATCATTATCGTCAAGCTTTGATGTTTGAGCCCCGCGGCCATGCCGATATGTACGGCGCGCTGCTGACTGAGCCGACAACGGAAAATTCAGATTTTGGCATATTGTTTATGCACAACGAAGGTTATTCGAGCATGTGCGGCCACGGTATTATTGCGGCGGTTACCATCGCGGTGGAGTACTGCAATCTGGAGGTTGAAGCCGGAGAGATCCGCACGATTGGTATTGATGCGCCAGCGGGTAAAATAACGGCTTTTGCGCGCCGGGATATTAATGGCAAGCTTGAAGTCAGTTTTGATAATGTTGAATCGTTTGTGGAGGTGTGCGATCAGCAGGTTGATGTGCCTGGCTTTGGGCTTGTGAAATATGACATTGCATATGGCGGCGCTTATTACGCGTATGTCGATGCGGACGCTATAGAAGTCGATTGTAGTCCTAGCAATGTCGAGCAGCTGATTTCCTTAGGTCGAGATATCAAGCACGCGGTAATGTCGGCTTATGATCTGAAGCATCCAAGCGAAGAGGATCTGGGGTTTTTATACGGAACAATATTCACATCAAAAAACACCGATAAGCCTAGCAGCCATTCCCGCCATGTTTGCATTTTTGCCGATGGAGAGGTCGATCGTTCACCGACTGGTACCGGTGTCAGTGCGCGTATCGCTTTACTGCATCATAAAGGCCAAGTCTCTAACGATGACGCCATTACCATCGAAAGCATTATTGGCAGTAGCATGGATGTCGGCATTAGCGCTGAACTTGAGTTTGCGGGCAAGCGGGCCGTTATACCTCGGGTGGCAGGCACGGCTTTCATCACCGGCGTGAATCGTTTTTTAATTGATGAGCAGGATCCTTTGAAATATGGTTTTTTGATTCGATAGATATCAAGCATGATTGAAATCATTGGGACTTAACACTTAAAAAAGCAGCGAAAAAATGGTCGATCCACAAGCAAAGGATTCTTCGATTGAATCTGTCGTTATTATCGGTGCCGGAATAATTGGTCTTTGTACTGCCCTGCAATTGCAGAGGCTAGGCTTGCAGGTGAGTCTGCTTGACCCAAAAGGCTTCGGACAAGAAACGTCGGGCGGTAATGCCGGGCACTTCGCGACTGAGCAGGTTTTCCCTTTGGCTGATTCAAGCCTGCTGCCCCAGCTACCCAAAATGTTGCTGGACCCCAAAGGTCCCTTTCGAGTTAGGCCGGCATATTTCTTCACCGCTTTACCGTGGTTTATGAGGTTTTTACGAAATATGTTACCCCGCAGGCTTCGCCGCAATACCGATGCTATCAAACCGTTGAACTTGGCCGCCATCCCGGCATACCAAGAGTTACTCGCCGAATTAGATTGCGAGGATCAGTTGATTTTGCAGGGGAGTTTATTAACGTTTGAAACTACCAACGATGAAAAAATTAAAGCTCAAGTCGAATCTCTACGAGCCGAAAATATTTCGGTTGAATGGTTGGATCGTGAAAAATGTTTACAGCTAGAACCTAATCTTTCCGACAAGGTTAAATCTTGTTTGTTTTTCCCCGAGGTAGGTCATACGGCAAGCCCCCTAAGGTTATGTGAAACCTTGGGGCAACGTTTTTTATCCAATGGTGGTCGCTTAATACAGGCCAAGGCCATCGAAATCAGCGAATCGTCTTCGTCAGTTTGCATTGAGCTGGATTCAAGTAGTTATGTCGGTACTGAATTGGATCGCAGTAGCGGCAATAATATAAAACTCAATTATGACAAGGTCGTTATCGCAGCTGGTGCTTGGTCTAAGCCGCTTGTCAAAAATCTTGGTTACAAGGTGCCTCTTGATACCGAGCGGGGCTATCATTTGATGCTGCCGGTGGAGCAATGCCTCAGCCGCCCGGTTGCTTCAGCTGAGCGTAAATTCATCATGACGCCTATGCAGGGAGGCTTACGACTCGCCGGTACGGTGGAGTTTGCGGGGCTCAAAGCTAAGCCCGACTACAGCAGAGCAACGATGTTATTGCCCCACGCTAAAGCCTTGTTAAATAACGATAGCTTAGCCTCGCTAGGGCAAGGCGAAACCCTTGAAACGTGGATGGGTTACCGTCCATCATTACCAGACTCACTGCCTGTTATGGGCGCTGCGCCAAATCATTCGCGTATCTACTTCAATTTTGGTCATCAACATCTAGGTTTAACGTGGGGAGCCATTAGTGGTCGCTTAATAGCCCAGCTTATTGACGGTCAAAACCCCTCTATTGATATGCGGCCTTACTCAATAGCTCGCTTTAATTAACCAGCCTTGTCGTCGCAAGCGGTTGGGCTAAATTGACCAGCTTTGTGTAACTATCAACATTGGCTTCGTGAAAAATAACGCTGTTAGCTGTTCTTAAACTCGCGCCTCGGGTAAGCTTTGATGCTATCAATAATAGCAGCGGCTTTGCGCGCTGCCTTAATCACAGAAGTTGTCTAATTATGCCCTTAATAAAATTCAATCCAGCTTTTTCCTATCAAGTGAATTACTTACTGTTATGTATCGCCTGGAATGTCGCTGGCGTTATATTAATTAGAAATGGCGAGCCAGCTCTGGGACCTACGGCGTCGTTGGTTACCGTGGGGATATTGGCGGGTTTTATTGTGCTGTTGTTTTTAGGCGCTTGGCGTTGGCCAAAATTCTACGCTGTAGTAACCGTTGTGTTGATGCTGGTGGCATACAAAGCGGTTATCCCCGCCTTTACACAAGACCCAGCACTTTGGCCGTCTGAGTTGTGGCGTCTTGGTGGTGGTGTTTTGAATGGTTTGGGCGCTGCCGTGTCGATGTGGGGATTGTTGTTGTGGTGGCGCTGGTATAAAAAACAGGCTGAAATTGAAGCAGAAGCTGACGCAGGGTAGTCCTAGCCCGTAGGGATCGTGCTCGTATCAATAGAGTGGGTCTTTGCGGTGTTCAGATATTACCTGATATGTACTCAAGTACGCGGTCAAAGTCCGAGCTTTGACGCAGCTTAAACCCCTCTTTTACAGCCGCGCCTTCAATTCGATCGAAGCGAAAGCTCCGTACGTCATCCCGCAGTTGATCCCAAGCCAATATATACCAGATAGGAAACCGCAAAACTAAATAATGAGGCTCAATCAGCCGTTTAGTTTGCTTGCCTTTGGTGTCGACATAAGAAATATCTAAACATCTTTTTTCTAAGAAAGCCTGATGCACGACGCTGATGTCAGCGCAGTGTGCATTTTGGTAGCCGTCGATAATTTGGGTTGATGCCGGTGAGGTAACAAGAATACGTTTCCTGAGTTGGCGTATCTTGGGTCTCATATCTTTGTGAAAAGACGCTGAAATCTTACGGCGGATAGAATTTACATGGCCCATGAAAATGGGCGAAGCCATGTGCTCAGCCACCGCAAGACTGATGAGCAGGTCGACAGCCTCGTGAAAGCTTAAGTTAACGCGCCCCACATTCCAGTTGTTCTGTAGTTGCACGCCACCGCCACGGCCACGGTCGGCTTCGATAGGGAGGCCCTGTTCTCGCAGCAACTGCAAATCACGATTGATGGTTCGCGAGCTAACGTCGAGTTCTTCCGCCAACTGGGCGATAGTGAAATAGTCTCCCGTGTTGAGGCGGTCTCGAAGACCTTGGAGGCGATAAAACTGTTTGTTACCGGACATTTTTTAACAGGCTCAATAAGCGACATATTATGGCGTATTAACAAATATACTCTGGCCTCAGCAATAACAAAAGCTTCTTTGCTTGATAATACGTCGAACGCATTGGGGCAATCGCAAGCATTGATTGACGACAGGAAGACAGACTTATGGCAGAGTTTATAGAATGGGCTCCATTTGGTATAAAACCTGAAGTGGCTGAGATGTCGCTATTAGTGGCGGCGGAGTTGATGCAAACTCAATTTTTACAAAGTCAAAAAGGGTATTTACAACGAGACCTTATGAAGTCACCTTGCGGTCAATATGTCGATTTAATTCGTTGGTCCTCAGAGAGTGCAGCGCATAAAGCGCTGATGCTGGCTCAGTCAAACCCATCGTGTCTTCGATATTTTGATTTGATGGTTAAAGCGACGACAATGAAAACAGAAATGAACCATTTCCAAGTGATTAGCCGTTACCCCGAAAAAACTTCAGATTCTAAATTTGCACCGTTGCAGCCATTAAAGAGCTCGAAAGGCATAAATGATCTTGCGGCGTCGAACCCAAAACCTCTATAACAATAATCAAGCATACAATTTATGAAAAACAGCCTGAATAAAAAAACCGTTATTCGCATCGCCGAAAACATCAGCTCAGCTTACGCTGAATTTGAATCTAAACGTTTTGTTAAGTTGGCCAGTACGGGTTTGGATGGCTTGGAGTTGAAGCAGCGAGTAGAGCACATTATTCAGGCGATGTTGGCAACTATGCCGGCTGATTTTCAGCGTTGTGTGGTTATTTTGGAGCAATTACCAGAGTTGTGGCAACGCGGTGAAGACACTGATTCTTATCAGGTGTTTGCAGCCTGGCCAGTAATAGATTTTGTGGCCATAAAAGGCATAGAAGAACCCGAAAAAGCAATGCAGCTGTTAGCAGCTCTAACATCAATGTTTTCGGCTGAGTTTGCTTTTCGTGCCTTTATTGACCGTTACCCAAAAGACGCCATGGTTTTTTTATTGTCCAGCGCCCAGTCGAATAGTGAACACATTCGGCGTATGTCGAGTGAGGCTTGTCGTCCTAGATTGCCATGGGGCTTGCAGCTCAAAAAATTAGTTGAAGACCCCGCTCCAATTTTTCCGATATTAGATGCGCTGTTGTTTGATGATAGTCTTTATGTTCGACGTTCAGTAGCCAATAATCTAAATGACATTGCTAAAGATCATCCCAATAAAGTTATTGCTTGGTGCCAAACGGCGCTGGAGATCAGCTGCGAAGACCCCCAGCGGGTGAAAGACCGGCAGTGGCTGGTAAACCATGCCTGCCGTAGTCTGGTTAAATCAGGTTTGCCTGAGGTGTTTCCTTTGCTTGGCTATAAAGCTGACGTGAGCAAAATGAAGGCTAGCCTGGCTATAGTGAATCACGATATATCGATGGGAGAGGATCTAGAGTTTGAGCTCACGCTTGAGGTAAATCGGGGTAAGCAAAAATTCGTAATTGATTTTGTTATCTACCACCAAAAGGCCAACGGTAAACTGACCCCTAAGGTGTTCAAGCTTAAGAATGTTGATTGTAAGAAGTCTGGTGTTTTAACTTTTCAGAAAAAACATGGTTTTAAGGTAATCACCACAAGGCGTTATCATGCTGGCTTGCACCAATTGGGTATTTTAGTCAACGGCATCGAGCTCGCGCGAAAGGATTTCCACTTGAGCTTGTGAATATAAAATAAGGAAAATTAATGTGGCATACTGTACCTTGAAAATAAAAACAGTTTAAATCTTATCAAGTTAAAAAATTATCAAGTAAAAGGCAAACAGTATGGCTAAGTCAGCGGTGGTTATTGGTTCGACAGGGCTAGTTGGTAAGGCCCTGGTTAGAGCCTTACTGACAAGTGATGATATAAAAAGCGTCAATGCATTAAGTCGCCGACCTTTGGGTTTTGAGCATGCCAAGCTAAACAACGTCATTGTCGATTTTGAGATGCTAGAAAATCATCGAGATGAGTTTAGGGCCGATTATATTTTTTGTTGTCTCGGTACGACCAAAAAACAAGTTGGCACACTTGAGGCCCAACGAAAAGTCGATGTCGATTTTCAGTACCGTAGCGCGAAAATTGCCAAGGCAGAGGGCGTGCAGCATTGTTTATTGGTTTCATCATCGGGGGCAAATCCCAGCAGCTTAAGTCCCTATTTGAAGATGAAAGGTGACTTAGAGCGCTTAATTACCACCTTGGACTTTGAAAAACTGAGCATTGTACAGCCATCGGTTTTACATGGGCCACGAGACGATTCTCGGTTTGGCGAGTCGCTGGCGGTAAAACTATTAGGTGCTGCCAGTTGGGTTCCTGGCGTATCGCGCTATCGACCAATTTCGGGGGAACAGGTGGCCGCTAAGTTGCTGGCGATTGCTCTGGAGCAAGACCATGCAAGACAAGTTTATCGTTTAGAGCAGCTGTTTGAACGCTAGTCAGACCTATTGTGTTAATTTTTCAATGTTAAATACGTAGTGTTAAATACGTAATGTAATAAATGTTAAGTACTTGGTGGTGCAGTTCGCCAAATCTTATTTTATAAAAGGACAGTTGTCATGAGCTCACTTAATAAATCCAGTGCTGCTATTTTAGGCGTGTTTATCTTCCTGGGCCTCGCTCTATTGGGTTACTTTCTAGGGAGCTCGGCGATTGCCGTAAAGGAATATGAACGTGTGGTTCAAGTTAAAGGCTTGGCAGAAAAAGATTACCCAGCGGATATTGTCATTTGGCCAATTCAGTTTAACGCGGCTAATAACGATTTGTCTGAGTTATACCAAACCATGGACCAGCATAGCCAGAGTATAAAAACCTTCCTGCTTGGAAACGGTATCGATGCCAGTGAGATCAGTATGACGGCGCCAGCTATTGTTGATAAAACGACCCATGAATATGGCAATCAGGCGGCTCGTTTTCGGTATACCGGTAAACAAACCGTAACGGTTTACACAAAGGCTGTTGTTCAGGCTCGGTCATTAATGTCTAAACTATCCAAGCTGGGTAAGCAGGGTATTGTGTTTACCGCTAATAATTATGAGTTCCGCACCGAGTACATCTTTACTCGTTTGAATGAAGTAAAGCCACAGATGGTCGAATTGTCGACCAAAAATGCGCGTGAAGTTGCAGAGAAATTCGCGGCCGATTCAAACAGCCAGCTGGGTAAAATAAAGCGAGCGAGCCAGGGACAATTTTCAATATCACCTAGGGATGTTAATAATCCACACATCAAGAAAGTCCGTGTAGTATCGACCGTTGTGTATTATCTATCAGACTAAAGTTTTATTTCTATCGAGTTAGACAAAAATGTATGGAAAGCAATAAGAGTAACTCATATTTTTGGCGTTCAGTGAGGGGTGAGTTGCCGATTCCAGCGGCGGCTAAAACTCTCGGTGCTAGGTTTATTAGTATCGACCCTGAGCTTGGGAGGGTCGAGATGGAATTTGAGGGAAAGCCCGAATTTGTTAACCCTATTGGTAATATTCAAGGCGGGTTTCTCTGTGCCATGTTAGACGATGTTATGGGCCCTGCAATTGTCTGTACTTTAGAAGAAGGTGTTTTTGCTCCAACAATCGACTTGCAAGTCCAGTTTTTAAGGCCTGCTGCTATTGGTGTAATACAAGGCTTTGGTGTGGTGGAAAAACGCGGACGTGATATTGCTTTTCTAAGTGGCGAGTTATATCAGGAGGGTAAGTTGATAGCCAAGGCGAGCGCCTCGGCTATGATAAAATCGCACGCTTTCTCTAAGTAGGCTGGGGCGTTCGGCCTGATCTTTCTTCAATGCGACGATTGAGTATGGCATGAAAATATTCCATGCTCTTTTCGTAGCCGCCAATTAAAAAGGTATCGTTGGCACCAGACTTCATGCCTATCTGAGCTTGTTCACACACGAAGAAATCTTCGGCTTCGAAAACTCCGTTTTCTATAATTGAAAATGCTCGTTCGTAATGTTTTCTTTCCGCGTCGGTCTGAGGCTTGTTGGGAATCAAACAAATATGATTAACGATTGTTTCATCGGGTGACACCGGGTATACCGATAAAATGCTCATATAATCTGGGTGAAATATCAATGTAGTGTTTGGAAATACTTGATAGGCGAACGTCACGTGATGACGCATATCCCATTGGTCTTTATCAAGATCCATGAGTTCAGAGAATTCGTTTCTAGCAACAGTTGAGCGAATATGATCTTCGCTGGTGTTTGAAGCAGAAACACAGTCTAAAAATAATGGTCCAACTGTTTTTTTATGCAAACGTTTTACATGATAGCCATCTAAAAATGCATCGACAATAAGCTTCCAGTTGGTTTTCTTTGTCTTAATCGATTGATCAAAAAAAACTTGAGATCCCACTTCGAAATGCTCGAAGTCTCGTTCCAGCTCCCCCAAAAACGACGATAAATCCATATTGCCATTGGGATTTGGATTTACCCAAATAAAACCGTGGCGAACTTCGCAAGGTAACTGTTTTAAACTACGACAAGACTTGTCTAAGTTCTCGAAAGACTCTTCCATGGGAACGGATATTAATTGCCCATCCATGCCGTATGCCCAGTTATGATAAGGGCAGACCAGCGTTGGGCGGCGACTAACGCCGTCGCCGTTGCTAAGGCGCACACCGCGATGGCGACAAGCGTTTAAGAAGGCCCTTACCTTTCCATCTTTAGCTCGAGTGATAATAATGGGTCTGCCGAGATGATCATGACAAAAGTGATCGCCGCTGTTTTCTATCATCGACTCATGGCCAAGAATAAAGGGCGCGTCTGTAAATATCGCTTCTTTTTCACGATCAAAAAAATCTTGCTCATGATAGATGGCAGTATCTATTTCGGTAATGGTTGGATCTAAGTTACCGTTTTCTGATTTTACATCGCATAGTAGTTGTTCAACTAATTCGATACGAGGGTCTGATTTTATCATGATGTGCTAACCGTATTGTTTGGTTTTATTGTTTTTATATTACTGAGTATCTCGTCTAGCTTTTGTTCTAGACGAAGGGTATCTGGGCTTGGTTTTTCAGATAAAACACCGTGAAATAATATTTCCCACATCTCTTCCAGCACCTGGGCAATATTATATTCTCTACCCTGTTGAAAATTTGCGATGGCAAAATGCTCTATGCCACCAAAAAATGCATCTCGTAAACGGCGTGGCTTAATGTCTTTTCTGAATGTACCGTCATCTACAAGCTGTTGAATGAGCCCTAAATAGATGGTGGTGTATTGGCGGTTATAATCATCTAGTTGTTCTCGACTTCGTTCGTCGCTATATCGAGCGTGATTGCCGACAACAAGCTTTGCTACAGGCCAATTCATTTCGAGTAGCTTGATGTAGTGAGCGCCAAGCAGCTTCAACGAGTCCAGAGCTGGTCGTTGTTCTGCACAAATTTCTTTTGCGCCCTCGAGCATATGCCCAAACACCTCTTGAAGCAGGGCCTGTAAAAGACCTTGTTTGTTCTCAAAATGTAAAAATACAGTACCCTCGGCAAGCCCAGCGAGCTTGGCGATATCACTGGTTTTGGCGGCGTCAAAACCGTGGTTGCCCATAACTTCTTTCGCGGCCCTAAGAATGGATGTTCTTGTAGCTTGGCTGCGTTTACTGACGGGTGACTTGGTCATTTCTGAGTATTACTCATTTGATTTTGTATTAACATCAATAATAACGCCATTTTAGTTTAATTATCAAGCTAAAATGAGTTGGGCTCATTATTTGGAAGGGTGCATTTATAATTCTATATTTTGAAGGCGGGGGTGATAAGGGGCTGGAAAGGGTCAAAAGAACGTAAGCTGATAAGGTTGATTGGACTCAGTCACGCTGAGCCCAATCAAAATACTAAGGGTGGTTTAGCCTGCCATAAATGATTCAATCTCAGCTACAGTACGCGGCGCGCCAGCAGATAAGTTTTGATGACCCGTTGATGTGACGAGAATATCGTCTTCAATGCGTATGCCCATGCCACGCCAGCGGGGTTCAACGCTCTGACAGTTGCTTGGGAAATAGAGCCCAGGCTCGATGGTGAATACCATGTTCTGCTCTAGTTTTTTCCATTCGCCATCGATGTGGTAGCTGCCGACATCGTGAACGTCCATGCCGAGCCAGTGTCCCGTTTTATGAACGCTGTAAGCTTTGTAGAGTTCTTTTTCCATAACCTCCTCAAAGCTGGCCGTTAAAATCCCAAGATCGATCAAGCCCTGGGCCAATGTTTCCATGGCAGCTTGGTGAAGACTGTTCCAGGCGGCGCCAGGTTTTACATTAGCAATGGCGTTGTCCAAAGCTGCTAGGACGATTTCGTAAATGGCTTTTTGTTCCGGCGAAAATTTTCCGTTTACCGGATAGCTACGGGTGATGTCGGCGGTGTAATAACGGTAGTCTCCGCCTGCATCAATCAGCAGCATCTGCCCATCTAAAAGTGTGTCGTTATTTTCGGTGTAGTGCAAACAGCAGGCGTTGTTGCCGCTCGCCAATATACTGGGGTAGCCGACATCTTGGCAGCCGTATTGAGAAATTCGCCCAAAGAAATTACCGGCGAGTGCTTGCTCGTTTACGCCGGGTTTACAGGTGGCCATAACTTCTTTGTGAGCATCGACAGAAGCGTCCACAGCGTGGCGAATAAGTTTAAGCTCATCATCATCTTTGACAATTCGCATACTTTGACTGAAAGGTAAAAGTGAGTGCAAACTCTTAAAAACCTTTTTCTCATCAAACTTTGCGCCTAAGCGCTGGGCTTTTAACCAGGAGGATATTCTATCGTCAAAGCGGCCAAGTTCGTCACTAAGGTAAACATGTTGGCGCTGCCCCAAAAGCTCGGGTAGGCGTTGTTCTAATTCGTTGATGCTAAAGGAGGTGGAGGCACCAAACTCTGTAATAGCAGCGTCCTGCCCCGATCGATGGCCAAAATTTATTTCAGCAGCAGCATCTTTGGCTTGGTTAAATAAAATATAAGGCTGCTCGCTGCCTGGGCGTAAAATAGCAACCGCATCGGGTTCAGAAAATCCGGTAAGATAATAAAAGTCATGATCCTGGCGGAAGTTATAAGTAATATTTTTATTGCGAACTTTTTCAGTGTTGCCCACTAAAATTACCACACTGTCGGGCTCAAGTTGAGCTAATAGCGCCTGTCGGCGCTGCTGGTGGCGCGCTTGAAAGTCTATTTCATTACTAGGCATAAATAACCTTACGGGTTTGAAGCGTTGAACACGAGCTGGGCCGCTGCTAGATCTTCTAGAGCATGCCCGACGGATTTAAAAAGAGTGATGTCATCGTCTTGGCGTTGAAAGGTTTTTTCGTGTCGACATAACTGGAATAAATCTGCGAATATTTCATCGCGCTGCAATATGCCATCGGCTAGGGGTGTTGCAATGTCACCGGTCTCTTTGCAAGCACCGGTAAAGTTATCAACGACAATGCGGCTGCGACGGATGCAATCATCATCAGCCTCTCTCATGTCTGGGCGAAAGGAGCCGACCAAATCTAAGTGCTGCCCAGCTTGTAACCACGTCCCTTGGATAAGGGGTTCTTGGCTCATGGTCGCGACAGAAACAATATCAGATTTTTTGACAGCTTCTTCGAGTGAATCGGCCACGGAAATTTCAATGCCATCAAGATTGAGCTGATCGACAACCGCTTGGGCTTTTTCGGGATTACGACCCCAAACTTCAACCTGCCGAATTGGTCGCAAGCTGGCGTGCGCTTGAATTAACTGGCTGGATAGTGTCCCGGTGCCCACCATTAATAAGCGCGAACTATCGGGCCGAGACATAAAGCTGCTGGCTAAAGCTGAAGCCGCCGCGGTTCTTTTTGCGGTCAACGCGGGCGCATCCATGGTGGCTTTTACGCAGCCTTTAATGGCATCAAACAATACATAGATACCCTGTATCGAGGGTAGGTCGAACTTATGGCTTTCCGGTGTGACAGTGATAAGTTTAATGCCAATGTCACTGCCGGCCTGCCACGAGGGCATCATTAGCAAGGTGGTCTCAAGGCTAGAGGCAGGGTTGGGGATGCCGTAGTGATTGCGTAATGGTGTTTCGATATCACCGCCAAAGGCTACTTTTAGGGCATCTACCAAGGGGCCGAACTTCAAGGATTGGTTGATCTGTTCTGAGGTGATGAAATGCATGCTTGATAACTCTGGTCGGTTTAAATGTATAATCTCATATTGTATACATTATACATAGGCCGATACCAGTACTAAACTGTACTCGCCCGGCCCACTCTGTGTTATCTAGAGGCTAGGGTTGTTTTCCGAGCGAATGAAGGCTCATTCACTCCAAATGGCAAATTCATTCCCGCTGGGTTCGCGGAAGTGAAAGCGGCGGCCGCCAGGAAACTCGAAGGTTGCCTTGCAAATCTTGCCGCCGAACTCGGTGACTTGTTGTTGGCTGGCTTCTAAATTATCTGAATAGAGCACCAGTAGGGCGCTACCTTGCTCGCTGGACATAGATTGCTCGCTACGGAAAAATCCGCCATCGATGCCGGCTTTGCTGAAGGCGCAATAATCAGGCCCATAATCCTCAAAGGACCAATCAAAGACGTGCTTGAAGAATGTCTTTGTCGCCTCTAAATCTTGGCAGGGAATCTCAATGTAATTCAGCTGGTGATGGTTCGTCATGGCTGCGCTCGTGGGTTTGATTAAAATGGGTATCGACCTCTCAGGTGCAGTAAGCTGCAGTTAACATGCTCGTAAGTAAGCCTGCGTCACTGCCTGCACGACTTTGCTTGTTCGTTTAGCTACCACTACTATCTGTCGGTTTGTTTGACCCAGCTAGCTCGGCGTCATCAGTCATTACATGGCTGCTATCTTCATTTGCTGTGTTCGAAGAATAGTTTGTATCATCACTGGCTTGCTCGGAAGTTGTTACATCGGGCCAATCCGCAAAGGGAAAAGGTTTTTCTTCAGTGCTATAACACAAGAAGCGACATACATCGTATAAATAGCGGCTTAGGTCCGCGCCGTGGTTTTTCAGATCTTGGTTCGGGCTGCCACTTAACAGGGCAAATAACGCCAACACAAAAACTAACAAGGGCAGAACCACGGTGCTGGCAATATAAAGAATGGCGGCAAAGAACAGCATGAATAAAATGCGTAACCATTGGTTAATATCTTTTAAGTTCGTTTTTAAATTATCGTCTTGCATAATTCTTTCTCGGGTTTTTGATGGTGTGTGTCGCTAAGGCTTTCTATCGATCCACTGTGATTTTGAAATACCTTGTCGGTATTGTAGTAAATAAACTGAAGGCCAAAATGGCTTTGAAGAGCAGCTTCAGCCTTAAGTCTTAGCGATAAGCAATTATTTTGAATAGCGGCTCAATGATTATAAATTGATGACTGAAACCATAACCTATTCTTTGTCTTATGGGTATGGTTTCAGTTCGGCGCTTGTTGGACTTAGTCATCAGTGTGGAGGGTGAGACACAGTGTCATCTCGAGGTGGCTAATCGAGCTCTGCGACTAGTGGTTAAGGTTGGGGTTACGCAAACTCATTGAGTTGCACGAGGAGAGCTTGAGAAATTAAGTTGGCTTTGCTCATATTACCACGGCTAATTTTATCCAAATATTCTTTTGGCCCGAGCATTTGCTCGGTAATGTCGTTTAGGCTAAGTCCTGTAGAGCTTAGGTTTTGAGCTTTTTTGCAGATTTCAGTGAGGTTGTTAAGCTTTGTTTGCATGCCAGCCTTGCCCGCTTCATCGATGCCCCGGTGGGGACAAAACACGACGTCAAAATCAAACTCGAGAACTTTTTTAATGCTGTGCATCAACTGGCTGAGGTTTTCGTCGGAGCGCATATATTTCAGGGTTTTTGCAATATATAAGTCTCCGCTAAAGAACCAGCGCTGCTTGGGTAGGTAGAAGCAGGTTAAGTCTTCGGCGTGACCTGGCGTGTGTATCGAGATGACTGGGCTGCCGTCTTCAAGAAATAATTCGCCTAAAGGCTGGGTGATAACACGCTGAGCCTTACCCCAGGTCATGCGTTGAATGGCGGGAATTCGAAAGCCTTTTGCGAGCTTTTCTTTGGCTTGTACGGGTGCTTTTGGGATTAAGTTGTAAGCACGCCCGACCCGAGATGCGTTACCGCTGTGGTCTTCATGATGGTGAGTGAGCCAAAGCTCTTTTACATCGCCTTCCTGCAAAAAGCCTTTCACGTGGCGCCATTGGTTGCTCGGCCCTGAGTCAATTAAGATATTACCAATTCGGTAAACAATAAAGTTAGAACTGATGCCGCCATTTATTCGGCCTACTTTTACTCCTTCAACTTTTAAACCGTCGTTATGTTGAAATTGATAGCGCTGACGAATAGGCATAATTAAACTCTGTTGCAAAATATAAGGTGTTTGATACGACTCAAGTGTTCAAATTACGAGAGGGGTGCCAATTGGTGAATAAATCTTACAGCAATGGGGCGGTACTCATAGTGTGAAAGTGGTCGCAATGCCTGACATTATTTACCACAAGATGGCTTTATTTATAATGTGCGAGTCTTAAAGGGGAAGGAGTGTTCAGTGTCAGCGGAGGACTGTTTGATTTGTTAGGCGTGGGGAATTTGGTCGTCTATGCGTTGTAATATCCGTAAATTAAGCTGAGCTAATGCCAGGCTGAGAACAAGCTCAGCCTGGCGGGGTTCCGCTATTCTAATTTAGAGAGATCTCTTACCGCACCCATATCGGCACTGGTGGTCAGTAAAGCGTAGGCTTTTAACGCGCCGCTGACTTTACGTGGACGTGCCTCTGCAGGCTTCCAGCCTTTGATGTCTTGCTCGCTGCGACGCGATGCAAGCTCTTCATTGCTGAGTAAAACATCGATGCTACGATTAGGAATGTCGATTTTAATCTTGTCACCATTGCGAACCAGGCCAATCGCACCACCGGCTGCAGCTTCAGGGGATACGTGGCCGATAGAAAGACCTGAAGTGCCTCCCGAAAAGCGTCCATCGGTGAGCAGTGCGCAAGCTTTACCCAGGCCTTTCGATTTAATGTAGCTGGTAGGGTAGAGCATTTCTTGCATACCAGGGCCACCACGAGGGCCTTCGTAACGTACGATGATGACGTCGCCAGCTTTTACTTTATCAGCAAGGATGTCAGCAACGGCCTGATCTTGAGACTCGGTAATATAAGCATTACCTTCAAACACTAAAATTGAATCATCGACGCCAGCAGTTTTAACCACGCAGCCTTTTTCAGCAATGTTGCCGCTGAGTATTGCCAAGCCACCTTCGAGGCTGAAGGCATGTTCAATGGAGCGAATGCAGCCCGCTGCACGATCGGCATCAAGGCTAGACCAGCGCGTGGCTTGGCTAAAGGCCGTTTGAGTTGGAATGCCTGCAGGGCCGGCTTTGTAAAATTGCATAACCTCTGGGCTTGGAGATCGCATAATATCCCAAGTATCCAAGGCATCTTTCATGCTGGCGCTGTGGATTGTCGGCAGGTCGGTGTGAAGCACTCCAGCACGATCCAGCTCGCCAAGAATAGCCATAATACCGCCCGCGCGGTGGACATCTTCGACGTGGTATTCAGGTGTGTTAGGGGCTACCTTGCACAACTGGGGTACCGTTTTGGAAAGGCGGTCAATATCCGCCATGGTGAAATCCATTTCGGCTTCTTGAGCAATGGCCAGCAAATGCAGAATCGTGTTGGTCGAGCCGCCCATTGATATATCTAAGGTCATCGCATTTTCGAATGCTTTGAAATTACCAATATTGCGCGGTAGGGCAGATTCATCATCGCCTTCATAATATCGCTTGGCTAAATCCACAATGCAGCGCCCGGCCTCCAAGAAAAGTTGTTCTCGGTCGGCGTGTGTTGCCAGCATGGTGCCGTTGCCTGGCAAGCTTAGGCCTAGCGCTTCTGTTAGGCAGTTCATCGAGTTGGCGGTGAACATACCAGAGCATGAGCCGCAGGTTGGGCAGGCGCTACGCTCGTATTCGGCAATTTTTTCATCGCTCGCAGAATCGTCCACGGCGATGACCATAGCGTCAACGAGGTCGAGCTTGTGTTCGCTTAGTTTAGTCTTGCCGGCTTCCATTGGGCCACCGGAAACAAAGACGACAGGAATATTGAGTCGCATGGCGGCCATCAACATGCCCGGTGTGATCTTGTCGCAGTTAGAGATACAAACTAAGGCGTCAGCACAATGGGCGTTGACCATATATTCAACGCTGTCGGCAATAATGTCACGACTTGGCAGGCTGTAAAGCATGCCATCGTGGCCCATGGCGATACCGTCATCAACCGCGATGGTATTAAATTCTTTGGCGACACCGCCAGCCTTTTCAATTTCTCGTGCGACCAGCTGTCCCATGTCCTTTAAATGCACATGGCCGGGGACGAATTGCGTAAATGAGTTGGCGATAGCAATGATCGGCTTTTGGAAGTCGTCATCTTTCATGCCAGTGGCTCGCCATAGGGCGCGGGCACCGGCCATGTTGCGGCCGTGGGTAGAGGTCTTTGAGCGATAAGCGGGCATAACAATCTCGTTTAACTATTTATGTAACTATTTAACTATCTTAATTATTTATCTGACGATAAATCGAGCTATGGGCTGTGTAATGGCGGCTATGTATGGCCATTTGGCTGCAGTGCTGGTTCATGCGGTGCTTTGTAGGCGTGCTTTTAGGCTTTTGGCAGCAACCGGCCTTGTGAGCCGGAGGGGTGCGAGAATTGTAACAGATTGTTGTGCCAGCTGAATAATGCCAGCACGAGTGTCTGTTTACAGTTCGATATCGTAATCCATAATGACAGGCAGATGGCTTGAAAATAGTTTGTTTTTGTTAATAGCGCCATACTCGACTCGCGTCTTCAAACTGTCTGAAACTATTTGGTGATCTGTTCTCCAGCCGTCTCCCTCGCCAATAACTCCACTGGGCCACCAGGTGTATTCATCGGGGTCTGAATTTATACGGCGAAAAGCGTCGGCATAATCCAATTCACTTACCAATTGGCGCATCCACAGTTGTTCGTGGGGGCGGAAACCATCGTCCTGTTCGTGGTTTTGCCAGTTCTGAACATCGTGACGATCCCTTGCCATTGACCAGTTGCCGCAGAATATAAAGTCACGGCGTTTATTGCTGATCTTATGCAAGTGAGCTTGTAGGTCATCAAAGAAACTTACTTTCTCTTCGAGCTTGGCGTCATCTTCTGGTGCTGCATTTGGAGCCAAGAAGGAGCCAATGCTTAGGTTTTCGAAATCTATTTGCAAGTAACGACCTTGCATATCTAAACCACTGGAAAAGCCAAAGCCATAAATTAAAGCCTTGGGCATGTGTCGAGTGTAGATAGCGACCCCGTTGGTGTGCGGGATTCCCGAGTCGAAAAAGTACGAAAAGTAACCTTCGGGATGGAAGGTTTCGCCGTCGAGCTCATATTCTTGTGCACGTAAATCTTGCAGGCACACAATATCCGCGTCTTGCTCAGCGAGCCAGTCGTATAAACCACGTTGGGCAGCCTGATGGATGCCGTCGACACTTAAGCTGATGATGCGCATTAATAGCCCCTTGTTACTGGACTGTGTATGATACCCAGCTTTATAAAATTTGATAGCTAAAATAGCCCATAGTAGAGGGTTAGCGGCAAATGAAGGCTGATATTTAGCTTTGGGATCGAGGAGATATTTATGAAAGACTTTCAGCGCGAATTCATCGAACTTGCGATACAACATGAAGTTCTATGCTTTGGTGAGTTCACATTAAAGTCTGGCCGTGTCAGTCCGTATTTTTTTAATGCGGGAAAATTTCGTTCGGGATCTGCTTTGGCGGCCCTTGGGCGCTTCTATGCGGCCGCTATTGTAGAGGCTAAGTTTGAGTTCGATGTGTTGTTTGGCCCAGCTTATAAAGGCATACCTTTGGCAGCCACCACCGCAGTGGCGTTGGCAGACCACCATGATATGGACATGCCTTTTTGCTTTAATCGTAAAGAGGCAAAGGCTCATGGCGAAGGCGGAAGCCTGGTAGGCGCAGAATTGGTCGGTAAAATTGCGATTATCGACGACGTGATAACAGCGGGTACAGCTGTACGTGAAGTGATGGACATTATCGAGCAACATAAGGCTGAGCCTGCCGCTGTTATTATTGGTTTAAACCGCCAAGAGCGCGGCAAAGG
>Ga0105358_10000479_pt1 | contig 19925 bp, 17 predicted proteins | sample GOMGulsemesocosm_5_FD_83509 | JGI IMG/M metagenome (GOLD analysis project Ga0105358, IMG submission 83509) | Methane-oxidizing microbial communities from mesocosms in the Gulf of Mexico - GOM15C Gulf of Mexico | ecosystem: Environmental > Aquatic > Marine > Cold seeps | place: Gulf of Mexico... | reverse complement strand
GGCTTCGAAGACACTTCATAATATCTAGGTGTTTTCGTCACTCACTACTTTTCTAGCTCGTTACTTGTATTGTTCGCTTCTAACTCAGTTAATCGCGCTTCTAATTCGGCTATTTTACTGCGAGTTTTAATTAATACTTGTGTTTGTACATCAAATTCTTCACGAGTAACTACATCCAGTTGGGATAATTTACGCTGCAGCACTGTTTTGGTTTTATCTTCAAAATCATTGGCCATATTCTTTAAACTTGGCGGAAGGGCATCGGTTACTTGTTTGGCTATTTCTTCAATTTTTTTTGCATTTAGCATAAGTGTTTCCTGAAATTTTACTTGATAACATTGTAACTGTTTTGTCTGCGAGTAAAAACAGGTAAAATCAGCGACCGTAAATTTATACCACTTAAAAAGATCGCTTAGTTAGTTTGATTGCTATTATATTACCCCTTTAATGCACTTCTGTGACTATGCAGCTTGAGATGAACCATAACAATGAAACTTAATCCCGGACAGAACGAAGCTGTTAAATATGTTGGTGGCCCTTGCCTTGTGCTTGCCGGAGCAGGCTCGGGTAAAACCGGCGTTATTTGTCAAAAAATTGCTTATCTTATTCAAAAGTGTGATTACAAGGCACGCAATATAGCCGCGGTGACTTTCACCAACAAAGCCGCGCGTGAGATGAAAGAGCGTATTGTTAAAATGTTAGGCAAAGACTTAACACGTGGTTTAACTGTTTCGACCTTTCACTCGCTCGGTTTAGATATTGTTCGTAAAGAAATTAAAGTGCTAGGTTATAAACCGGGTTTTACCTTGTTTGATGATCAAGACTCTATGGCGCTGTTGAAAGAGCTCACCATGGACGAACTTGATGGGGATAAAGATTTACTGAGTAAATTACAAAGTATGATTTCCAACTGGAAGAATGATCTGTTCTTACCTGATGCAGCACTTAAAATGGCTGGTGATGCTGATACGCAAGAATATGCTGAATTTTATCAGCGTTATCATCAGCATATGAAAGCTTATAATGCACTTGATTTTGATGATCTCATTCTTATTCCTACCTTATTAATGAAAAATTATGAGGAAGTACGGATGCGTTGGCAAAGTAAAATTCGCTATTTATTAGTGGATGAATATCAAGATACCAATGCTAGCCAATATGAATTAGTAAAACAAATTGCTGGAGAGCGTGCTCGTTTAACGGTAGTAGGTGATGATGATCAATCTATTTATTCTTGGCGTGGTGCGAAACCAGAAAATTTAGTTTTGTTAGGTAAAGATTTCCCTCAACTAAAACTGATCAAATTAGAACAAAATTACCGCTCAAGTGGTCGTATTTTAAAGTGTGCCAATGTTTTAATCGCTAATAATCCCCATGTTTATGATAAAGCTTTATTTAGTGAACTGGCTTATGGTGTTGAATTGCGTGTGGTGCAAACTAAAAACGAAGAGGATGAAGTATCACGTATTATTGGTGAACTTATTGGTCACCGTTTTATGAATCGTAGCCGTTATAAAGATTATGCAATTTTATATCGAGGTAACCATCAGTCACGCTTACTTGAAAAAGCATTAATGACTAACCGAATACCCTATAAAATTAGTGGCGGCACATCGTTTTTTTCACGTGCCGAAATTAAAGATATAATGGCCTATTTACGCGTGCTAGTTAACCCCGATGATGATAATGCTTTTCTGCGCATGGTTAATGTGCCAAAACGTGAACTTGGTCCTGCAACGTTAGAAAAGCTAGGTAACTATGCCAATATGCGTAAAATTAGTATGTTTGCTGCAAGTTTTGAACTAGGGCTAGAGCAAACTCTGACAGGTCGTAGCTTAATGAAGCTGCAAGCATTTACGCAATGGTTAGTTGATGTTGCCGATCAAACTGAGCGGGGCGACACCGCAGCAGTGTTGCGTTCAATGATCCGTGAAATAAATTATGAAGATTTTCTTTATGATACATCGCCCAGCGCAAAAGCGGCGGAAATGCGTATGAAGAATGTCACTGAGCTATTCAGTTGGGTGACACAAATGTTAGAAGGCTCGGATGATGAAGATCCGATGACCTTACCGCAAATTGTTACTCGCTTAACATTACGCGACATGATGGAGCGTAATGAAGATGAAGATAATAACGATCAGGTGCAATTGATGACTTTACATGCCTCAAAAGGTTTGGAGTTTCCCTATGTATTCTTAATTGGTATGGAAGAAGGTTTGTTGCCTCACCAAACCAGTATCGATGAAGGCAGCGTTGAAGAAGAGCGTCGTTTAGCTTATGTAGGAATTACTCGTGCACAGCGTGAGTTAATATTTACTTACGCGAGGGAACGCCGTCAGTTTGGTGAGGTATCTCGCACCGAAGCCAGCCGTTTTCTACATGAACTACCCCAAGATGATTTAAGCTGGGAGTTAGGGCAAGTAAAGAAAACTGAGGCGCATAAAGAGCAGTCAAATAAACAAGGCATGGCAAATCTACGAGCGTTATTTAAAAAAGATAAAAAGTCTTAACCCTTATTGAGGTTGTCGAAGGATTATTAGCTAAGCAACAAATACTATTGCTAATGCAATCACCGCTCCAGCTACTAGTATGCTCATCGCCATATTTTTACTTTGCTTAGTTTGTTGTACCAGTAATTTTTGCATTAATAACGTTTGCTGTTGTTGATTCTCTTTGCCAATTTTTAGGTAGTCATAAACTAGATCAGGAATTTCAGGCAGTTTTTCATTCCAAAAGGGTAGGTTATCTTTAATTTTAGCAAAAACCGCTTTCACCCCCATTTGCTCTTTAACCCAGTTTTCTAAAAAAGGTTTAGCGGTTTGCCATAAATCTAATTGTGGATAAAGCTGACGACCTAAGCCTTCGATATAAAGTAAAGTTTTTTGTAGTAGTACGAGCTGTGGCTGTACTTCCATATTAAAGCGGCGAGCGGTGTTAAATAGGTTAACCAATACTTGTCCGAAAGAAATTTCGGACAATGGTTTGTTAAAAATGGGCTCACAAACCGTGCGGATAGCGAATTCAAATTCATCTACACTGGTACTGGCTGGTACCCAACCTGAATCAACGTGCAATTGCGCTACTTTACGATAATCACGGTTAAAAAAAGCAACAAAGTTTTCGGCTAAATAACGTTTGTCTTCTCGGTTTAATGTACCAACAATACCACAGTCAATTGCGATCCATGTAGGATCAGCCGGGTTAGTTGCATTTACAAAAACATTGCCAGGGTGCATGTCGGCGTGGAAGAAACTATCTCGAAATACTTGAGTGAAAAATACTTCTACACCACGTTCTGCTAATAGCTTCATGTCAACGCCAAGTTGTGCTAGCGTATCAACTTCAGCAACACCTATGCCATAGATACGCTCCATGACTAATATTCTTTTAGAGCTGTATTCACTGTAAATCTCAGGCACGTAAAGTACTTTGTCGTATTCACTACCCTGTTCAAAGTTACGTTTTAGCTGAATGGCATTAGCGCCTTCACGATTAAGATCTAATTCATCTAAAATAGTTTTACGGTATTCGGCAACAACCTCTTTCGGCCTTAAGCGTTTACCATCGGGTAACCATCGGGCGACAATATTTGCAAAGCGCGACATTACTTTTAAATCGGCTAAAATAGTTTCGCTAATATTAGGACGTAATATTTTAATAACGACATTTTTTTCTATATCATTTTCAAGTAAGGTCGCGGTATGTACTTGAGCAATGGAGGCTGAGGCTAAGGGTTCTATTTCAAAGTCACCAAAGTGTTGCTCGAACATTTTAACGCCCATGGCATCAATGATTAATTGTTTGGCTAATTCACCATCAAATGGGGTGACTTGATCTTGTAATAAGGCCAACTCATCGGCAAAGTCTGGTGGTAATAAATCACGACGGGTAGAAAGCATTTGACCAAATTTAATAAATACCGGGCCAAGTGATTCAATTGCTAATCTAAAACGCAGGGCTACATCTTTATCTTTATGCTGGTTTCTTAACCAAAATAAGGAAAAACGAGCAAGCTTGGCATACCAAGGCAACATTTTTATTGGCACCATTTCATCTAAGCCATAGTGTAAAAATGTTTTAACAATGCGGTATAGTCGAATACTACTCACGTTATTGAAGCTCCTTGCTGTTAATTAATGGTTGGCTTTGTGGTTAACTAGCTTCGAGATGCGTTGCTCAAGAGCATCAACTTGTTTGCTCACTTCAACTACTTGTTGGTTGAATTGCTCAATTTGGCTGCTTGTAACGACTAAGCGTTTTTCGTGCACTATATATTCACCAGCATCGGCGTTAATTTGTTTAACTGCAAATCGTACTTTAGCAGATACTCGTTTACCTAATTGCATTAGCTTATGTGTGGGTATATCACCAATGTGATTGGCTAATTCAGTTTGCCAATCAATATCTAAATTTTGGGCTAAACTGGCGAATTGTTGCGCAACTTTAATATCACCAGTTAAGTCTAATTTGTCTTGTTTGATTAGTTCGGTAAGTTGCTGCTCGGCTTTCAATTCTCGTAAGGTACTGATACTTGTATTTATGGTGCAGTCAGCGCGATCCGTTAGCGCTGTTACCATAATTTTTGGATTTTCGATGGTATTACAAACAGTGAAACTCAACGGAAAGCCCAATTCGGCTAATTCAATTGTTATGGTTTTTTGGATTGATTTTTCTAACGATACATTGGCAGTGCTTAACGCTAAAGTTTTGTTAATTGCGATTTCTAATGCTGATGCTAAAGCCTGAGAAGCCATTAAACCTGACGTTATTTTTGAAAATGCAGTAGTCATAAGAATTAAAATTTATAACCTTTGTGCAGGGCGACCACGCCACCGGTTAAATTCTTAAAGCTAGTTTGTTCAAAACCTGCATTATCCATCATGGTTTTTAACGTATCTTGATCAGGGTGCATACGAATAGATTCAGCTAAATACTGATAACTATCACCGTCTTTAGCAACTAGCTCACCAATTTTAGGTAAAATGTTAAAGGAATAAAAATCGTAAGCTTTGTTCAGTAATTCATGTTCAGGTTTAGAAAATTCTAGTACCAATAAACGTCCACCAGGCTTTAATACACGATAGATTGAGCGTAAAGCCATGTCTTTGTCAGTAACATTACGTAAACCAAAAGCGATCGTGACAATATCAAAGGTATTATCTTCAAAGGGTAAATATTGGGCATTGGCTTGTACGTACTCTATATTTTGCACTAGCCCTTTATCGCGTAATTTATCACGACCAACATTTAGCATGGAGCTGTTAATATCCGCTAAGATAACTTTGCCATCTTTACCTACCAACTGAGAGAATTTTGCGGTTAAATCACCTGTACCACCAGCTAAATCAAGTACTTTATTGCCGGGACGAACACCACTAGCATCAATGGTAAAGCGCTTCCATAAGCGGTGAACACCAAATGACATTAAGTCATTCATCACATCATATTGTTTGGCCACAGAATGAAAAACACCAGCGACCATAGACACTTTATCTTCTTTATCAATGGTCTTATAGCCAAAGTGAGTGGTGTTGTTCGGTGTTGAATCTTGTGTAACTGGCGATTGATTTTGTTCTGAAGCTGACATATCTCATTCACTGATTTTGGTAATTGTCGATAGTTTACTGTATGTGGGGGGAATCAACAAATAGCTGCTAGACTTTTGTTGATTTAGAACAGTTATAAATTTTAAAGGTAAGCAACGGTAACTTAATTATATTCCGCGCTTGCATTCTTAGAGTATAAGCTCTATAATTCTTTTGTTCCCTTTCTGTGAACGCTTGTTGTAATAATTTTATATTCTAGCTTTCCTCATAGCTAATCCACCGATAGTTTTACTATCGGTTTTTTTTTGCCTGAAATTTAGAAAACTCAATAAAATAAATTCCTTTATTATTCAATGGTATAGCTTTCTATATAAAGGTTTGCGCACTTTATAAGTTTTGGTTGTAACAATGTATTTATTATTTTTTAGTCAAAATCTAAAAATCAGTGACAAGTTGACCTGTATCAAAGTCTAATTCAGCGAGTAGATAGTATAATAGTTCCCATCTAAGTGTCCTTTGCCCTTGAGTGATAAGTCATTACCTTTCATACTAAAGTTTATTAAGTGGTTGATTATATTTTTGCTACTATACTTCAACGTGCTAAGTACTTTATTAAAATATTTCAAGGATATCTATGAACTTTTCTAACCTTTCATTTAGAAAGAAGATTTTCAGTTTGCTCGCTTTGCCTATGATTGGCTTTCTTTGGCTAAGTGTTAGTTCAATTATTAATACTATTGCCATTAAAAATGAAATGGCGGTCATAGCGCCGTTGACAAAATTATCAGTGGTCTATAGTGAATTGGTACATGAACTACAAAAAGAACGAGGTATGACGGCGGGGTTTCTTGGTTCAAAAGGGACTAAATTCGCAAATAAATTACAAAAGCAACGAAAAAATACTGATCAGAAGCGAACAAAACAAGAAAGCTTTTGGCGTGACAATGACTTTATGCTTGATGAAATACAGCAGTTGAACGCGACTATTAATCAGTCCTTGCAAAAGCTTGCATCCATTAGGCAGCAAGTAGATTCGCAATCTATCTCGTTAGGCAAAGCACTCACTTATTATACTCAGCTAAACAAAAAACTATTAAGTGTGGCCAGTTTAAATGCTGCTATTAGCTCAAATGCTTCAATCACTAAGGAAACAATTGCCTATTATAACTTTCTCCAAGGTAAAGAACGTGCAGGTATTGAGCGTGCGGTACTAAGCAATACTTTTGCGAAAGATCAATTCGGTAAAGGCATGTATGCAAAATTTATAACGTTAGTCAGTGAACAAAATACTTATTTTGACAACTTTAATCAACTGTCTAATGAGCAGGGTAAAACATATTTTGAGCAGCAGCTAAATAATAGTGCTGTCAAAGAGGTATTGAAATTAAGAGAAACAGCAACAAATACGCAAAGTAATTTTTCAATAGACGCAGAATATTGGTTTACTCAATCAACAGGACGTATTGGTCAGCTGAAAAAAATTGAAAATTTCTTAGGTAATGAAATATTAGCTTTAGTTGAAGAGAAACATAGTAATGCCTTTCAAGCCATGTTGATTAATACTATTGTAAGTTCATTATTAATCGTTCTTGCGTTAATAATTAGCTTTTATACTGTTAATGAATTAACGAGCCGAGTAGTAAACTTAACCACTGTGATGAAAAAAGTAAGAGATGATAATGACTTAACCGTACAGAGTAGCTTTGAAGGAAGTAGTGAATTAGGTCAAATTTCAGTGTCTTTGAATAAAACATTTGGTAAATTTTCGAATGTCATTAAAGATATTTCATCCTCCAGTATGACATTAGCATCGGCCGCTGAAGAAACCTCACAGACCTGTGAATATAATTCTCAATCATTAGTAGAGCAGCAAGATGGTATTGCGTTAATTGCGACAGCAATTGAAGAGCTATCAGCCACGGTAAAAGAAGTTGCCGCAAATACGCAAAATACCGCAACTTCTGCGAAAGATGCTGATGATAAAGCCAAAAATGGCTTGGAAACCGTCCAGAAGTCTTATCACTCAATTGAATCTTTAGCGAGTGAAATTGATGGTCTAGCGAAACAAATTAATAGCTTACATGAAAGCAGCATTAATATTACCAGCGTGGTTGATGTGATTAAGTCAGTTGCAGAACAAACAAATTTACTTGCCTTAAATGCAGCTATTGAAGCGGCAAGAGCGGGTGAACAAGGGCGTGGATTTGCTGTTGTTGCAGATGAAGTTAGAACGTTGGCGCAACGAACACAGGAATCTACCGCAGAAATTGAGAGCTTTATTCTATCACTGCAAAGTGATGCTAATGCGGCTTTTAATGTGATAGAAACAAGTCAGAAAAAAGCTGAAGATGCTGTCGAAAATTCAAAAAATGTTGAACTAGTACTTGAAGAAATTACCGAGTCTGTCAGCAATATCTTTGCGATGACAGACCAAATAGCAACGGCAATAGAAGAGCAAGCGGTGGTAACCCAAGACGTTGCCGAGAATGTAGTAGCTGTTGAGCAAAAGTCGATGGAAAGTACCGAAGGGGCGAATCAAATAGCGATAACGGCTAGAGAACAAGCTAGACTAGCTACATCACTACAAGATTTGGCTAGCACCTTTAAGGTTTAACACGCCCACAGAAGTTGTTTAGTTACTTGTTTTTATGAACTAAAATATTCAAGCTGTTTTTTTGCCAAAAGCTATTTTGGTAAAAACAGCTAGATAGATACCACTAAAAATAAGCAAAATACCGCCAATATGGAAAAGGTACACTTTTTCATTAAGAAAAACGGAAGACAAGATAAGCCCAAAGCAAGGCATTAAATGTATAAACAAACCTGCTTTGGCCGCGCCTAACTCACTGACTCCTTTATTCCAAAAGATATAAGCAAGAATCGAAGGGAAAATAGCCATATATAGAATGGTTAATACAGTGCTATTTTTCCAAACAATAACTGGTGAATAATAGTGATACTCAATAAGTGAAAAGGGTAAAAGTGCGATGGAGCCTATTAATACGGTAATACCGAAAAAAGTAAACCCATCAAGATCGGCAGGCCGGTAACGTAATAATATCGAATATATTGCCCAAAAAAGCACCGCAATTAACACATATATATCCCCCTGATTTATGCTGTAATCCAGTAAACTTGAAATATCTCCTTTAGTGATCAGTATTAATACACCACTCAGTGAAATAAATACGCCCAACCATTGTTGTTTTGATACCGCTTCTTTAAGCCAAAATGCCGATAATATTAAAATAGCAATAGGAATTACGGATTGTAAAATTGTTGCATTGGTTGCTGTTGTAATTGTTAACCCGATATATATAAAAGTATTGAAGCAGGCTACACTTAGTATTGATAGTAAGGTGAGAATTGGCCAGTGTTGTAAGATAATAGCTTTATTTTTTTTAAGCTTTGGCAGTAAAAATGGAAAGATTATCAATAAGGCTAATAACCAACGCATTTCAGCCATAACAATGGGCGATACTACTAAGTGCATGGAACGACCCAACACAAAATTGCCAGCCCAAAATAACGCAGTGAGTGATAAAAATAAGTAAGCCATTAAATTCTCATTAGATAGTGTTTTACAATTATTATAAATAAGATAATCAATTCAATCGTTTGCAATGATGTTAATATTTGAGAATCAAAATAGTACGTAGTTGGTGAACATTGTAATTTTTAATCAATCGAAATACTATTTTATTCTAATTTACTCAGCAAAAGGTGAAAACAAGTGTGTAGCATTTCAAAGCCAGTTTTATATTATATTTACGATCCTATGTGTAGCTGGTGTTGGGGTTATCGACCAACGTGGCTTTTATTACAAAGAAAACTTGAATCGATAGTGCAAATTAACACTAGGGTGGGCGGTTTAGCAGAAGACTCTAATGTTACTATGCCAAAAGATATGCAAGGTTTTTTACAGCAAACTTGGCGTAAAATATCTGCGGAATTAGGTACTCAATTTAACTTTGATTTTTGGTCACAATGCCAGCCTAAACGTTCAACTTACCCATCATGTCGAGCGGTTATAATTGCTAGAAAATATCAAAAAGAACAAGCGATGTGTTTTGCCATACAAGAAGCTTATTATTTACAGGCTAAAAACCCATCAGAGGTGAACACATTAATCAAAATTGCAGACTCAATTGGGCTTGATGCTGACCTATTTGCACAACAGATTACTAGTGATGAACTAAATCAACAGTTAGATAATGAAATAAATGAAGTAAGATCAATGCCTATTCAAGGCTTCCCCTCTTTGGTACTTGCGATCGATGAAGAGTTATTTCCTATTAGGTTAGATTATAAAAATTGGCAAACGAGTTACGAGATGATTTTAGCAATGGTGCGCCATAAGTGAAGGGTATTGTTTCTCAGCGTTTTTCGAGATTGGATAAATCTCGAAAATACATCAAGATTAGATTGTTTTTGTTAAATAAGCTTTAGGTAAACATAGTCGTAGCCAATATTAATGGCGACTGAAATAAGTAACATCGACATAAATATATTGAATACTTTAAAATAAATCGGGTTGTTTAGTTTCTTGCCAATTAGCACCCCAATTAAGGAATAACTCAGTGGTGCGCCAAAGGCAAGAATAGACAAACCTATCGACCAAAAAACAATACCACTTCCTTGAATATTCTCCGCGGGAAATTGAATGGTAGCAATGGGTAGAGTCGCCAGTAACCCTTTAGGGTTTAGCAATTGCATAAAAAGCCCATCCCAGATAGATAAAACTTTATCTTCCTCTGATGAAGGGGTGACATTCACTTTTGTTTTCATTACTTTCCAAGCAATAAATACTATATAACAACAGCCTAATAAACTCATATACGGAATCAATGCTGGGTTAATAAATGTATTGCCGAGAAAACCAAGTGTCATAAACAATATAAACATTGCGCAACCAATGCCCATAAAAAAACCAACATGGCTGCGAGATTTACCGTTTATACCGCTGTGAATACCTAGTAAATTGACAGGCCCTGGTGTGTACATAATGCCAAATGCATAGCTAATAATTGTTAACATATTCGACTCCATCGTAAAAATTTTTAGGAAAATTGTCTTTGGAAACGCCTAGGCGTCAGCCCATATACTCGTTTAAAATGGCGATTCAGATGACTATCATCGGCAAAGCCCGCCGCAAAAGCTGCTTGATTTAATGATTTACCTGACTCGATGATTCTACGTGCAAGATTAACCCGACAACTCAATACGTATTGGTGTGGAGTAATGCCGAATTGCAGACGAAACTGACGGATAAAATGGAACTTAGACATATTGGCAACATTGGCAATATCATCAATTGAGATATTATGTTCAAGACTTTCCAGAATATAGTCTCTCGCTCTGAGAAGGAGAGTATCGACTCGCTTACTCTTTTGAGTGCCTAAATCGAGGTTGCCGGACATAGCGACCAGTGATTGAGCTATTTGAAATAAACCTGACTCAAATTCCATTTTAGAGTAATTGGATTGTTGAATAATTGAGGAGAACCTAAGTATTTGATGGCGAAGAATAGGGTTATCAACCATTGGTTGATTTAGCCTTAAAATCGAGTTTTGTTGATAGCCAAGTGCGTTAAATAACGAGCGAAATTCGTCAGGATGAACGTATAACATCTTATATTTTAGCTGTTGTTCGCCACCAGAGTGGCCATCATGCACATCTTCAGGATTGAATATCAGCACATTTCCTGAAGCACTTTTATAAAAAGCATTCTTACAAAAAAAATCCTGTCTGCCTTGCAGGGTTACACCTAATGAATACTCTTCATGGGCATGTTTGGAATATGAGAAATCGCTCATTGTTGCATCAAGCGCAGTGACATTTTCACACTTTTCGCTATTGATAAATTGAAAACGATTTTCTTTGTCCATGTGGATTGCTTTTCCTGATTATTAACCCGTGACTCTATAACATCAGTATAAAGAGGCGCAGAGTAAAAATCTTGAACAAAATTGCTCAATTAAGAAAACCTTAATTTACGAAATACAGCCAGTACAGTCCAGATGTTGTTGCATACATCCAGTATGCTCTATACTAAAGTAATCTTTATTATGAGAGGTTTGATATTTAATGCATGTCTCTAATCAGGTTACGACTTTTTTCTTGATGCTAACATCCTTTAATGTCTATTGTGAAGAGGTTGTTATGGTCTTTGGGCAATCACTAGCCCCTTATATTATCGAAGAAAACAATAGTGGTGTTGAGCTATTAATTATTAAAGAAGCACTTGCTTTTGAAGGATATGAATTAGTCCCGGTATATACCGAACTTGGTCGAGTAGCATTTATGTTTGATCAGAATAAAGTTGATGCAGCTCATCGGTATATCGATAAAGGTAAAAAAAATAGTGTCATTTTTTATGGTAACGTTACTTTAGAATATCATGATGTTTTTTTTACATTGCAGGAGCGAAACATCACTATAGAAAGTCCATCTGATTTGAAAGATTACACCTTATTATCTTTTCAAAACGCAAAAAAACATTACCCTAGATGGCTACCTGAAGATTACAAACACTCTCAAACGTCTGCACAAATAAATCAGGTGAAATTATTGCAACTTGGCTTAGTTGATATTGTTTTGTCTGATAAAAATATATTTAATTATAATACCAAGTTATATAGATTATCATTACATGGAGTGCTTAAAGACATGCGAATGCATATTTTTACTTCCCCATATAAATATAATCCGGTATTCAAATCAAAAAAAATAGCGAAGGCATTCAATAGAGGGTTAAAAAAATTGAAAGGCACCGGTAGGTACACTGAAATTATTTCAAAAAGTCTACAGACTGATATAGCTATAACCAGTGAAATTGACCTAACCTTTAATTATTCAGTCACGGAGGTAGAAAGTGCAGTAGAACACTTTTTGCCTGAAAATTAGATATGTAACCTGAGCTCGGCTTAACAAATGTTTCTCTAGCCGTTATTTTTACTTACTTTTGCGTTAAATTCACTTGCAATAGGCAAGCTATTGACGCGTAAATTTGCCTTGAATTAAGCAAAACTATCAAGATAGAGATAGGATAAGTTGATTTATAGTTTAATTTCAATATGTTAACTATATCTTAAACCGAGTTCATGTTATGTAACCTATATAAATCTAATCTGAAGCATTATTTGATGCTTTTTACTGAATGTCTGTTGCGTGGTACTAATGAAGGTTGCGTGATATGACTAAACCTCACCCATACTACTTACACTATACTTTTATACATGAGAGTTTTTGGCTAAATCAAACTGGCTTTAAATAACGATTCCAAATATCAGGGTTTAACTAAACCTGACAGGCTGCTTTAAACTGTGAGCCTAAAGCAGTCAATAATAGAGATTGAGCTATAAGAATCATCTATTAATTTTTTTTGTTCAATAATCACTAGTTATGTTTAATCATCACTTATTTCTGGGTTAAAGTAGTTCTTACAATACTGATAAAATGATTGAGTTAGTCTATTCATAGGGGCATGAGCAGAAGTTATGAATCCATATTCATGTTTTATTTTTGGAGTAAATGGCACTAATACTAATCCTTCTGCTTCATATTGCTTTGCCAATAATTCATTGACGATAGCTATCCCAACATTCATCTTTGCAAAAGTACAAGCTATAGCGACAGTGTGAGTTTCTATTTTTACATGCATGCGTATATTTTTTTGTCTAAATATACTTTCTATTTGTTGCCTTGAAAATCGACCTTTACCTAGAAGTATTAAATTTTCGCTTTGTAGGTCGCTTGGTTGAATTTTTTTTAACTTTGCAAGTTTATGATCTTTAGATATTGCACAAACAGTTCCACTAGTGATTATACTTTCACTAATTAAACCTGGATGGTTTTCCGGTAACTGAATGAAACCGCAATCTGCTGAACGACGAGCAACAATTTCTCTGGCCCGTTCAGGACTCTGTGTATCTAAGCTGATATTCACTTGAGGGTGTTCCTTGATAAACCCAGCGACAACATTTGCTAAAGGCCCCGCAATAAAACTATTCGGAGCGACAATTTTTAACAAACCAAGGTTTGATTTAAAAATATTTTGTGCCAGGAGTGAGATCCGTTCAACGCTAGTTAATGTTAATTCTACTTCCTTAATAAGTGCCAACGCTTCATCACTTGGTATTAATCTCCCTTTTTCTCGATAAAACAACTGAAAGCCTACGTGTTCTTCTAGCAGTGCAAGTAAGCGGCTAATAGCCGGTTGTGTTAGCCCCAGTTGTTTAGCGGCTGCGGTAGCAGATCCTGTTTGGATTATTGCTCTAAATGCTTCTAAACTTTTTATATTAATATTTAGATTAACAGTACTCATATAATTACACCCTATAACAATTTGTTATGTCCTGATTACTTATTTTAATAATATTGCATACTCTTGAGATGGTTGTAAAGTATGAAAAACATACCAAGTAAACCATTTAATTATAAGAGTCTGGAGAATATAGATGAATACACAATTGTTTCGCAAATCAGCCATAGCCTTAGCCATAACCAGTGCTAGTACTATTTTTTCCGCACCAGCATTAAGTGCTCAAGATGAAGCAGAAGTAGAAAAAGAAGTAGAAGTTATTTCTATTACAGGCTCAAGAATTAAGCGCCAAAGTGAAACACCTAGTCCTGTTCAAGATCTTGATTTTGAGGCGTTAAACCAAACAGGTTCCATGTCATTAGGAGAGGTACTTCAAGAGCTACCATCTGTAGGCTCTAGTTTAAATGGTAATGGTTCATCAGGCACGAGTCATGGTTCTAGTAGCCTGAATTTAAGAAATCTTGGTGCGAATAGGTCATTGGTTCTTGTCAACGGCCAGCGCTGGGTAAATGGCGCAGGTACAAGAGGTTTTCGTGACTTTGTTGATATGAATACTATTCCCCAAGCAATTGTTAATCGCGTGGAAATATTACAATACGGTGCTACAGCAATTTATGGTGCCGATGCTATTGCTGGTGTAGTAAATATTTATACTCATTCTGATTATGTGGGTACAAGTATTAAAACCTATTATGGTGAATCATCAGAAGGAGACCGAGAAACTGCCAACATTGATTTGTTATGGGGTAAAGATATTGGCGACAGCAATATAATGTTCGCTGCAAGTTATGTCGATCAAAAACCTGTTTTTACCCAAGATAGAGAATTAACCGCAGTTCCTCTTAATGGCTTAACTTCAGCAACACCTGAAGGTTTGTTTAGAGAGAGCAGTTTACAGAATGTTGTAGATTTTGATATACCATCAGGTGGTATTACCAGAAATGCCGTAGATGACGGCTCAGATATAGAAAACTGGCGAGCTGTTAACAGTGATGATAAATATAACCGTTATTACAATAATTATGTGGTTGGTCCAAGCAAGAGAACAGCGCTTTATGGACAAGCAATAGTCCCGTTTGACAATATTAACCTTAAAGTTGAAGCTTTGTATAATAAGCGCGAATCAAATCAACAATTTTCTCCAGCCTTATCTGCGGTTAGAGGTAGTCGTGATTTCATGATTGCTAATGACTCTTCAGTAAACCCTTTTGGTGTAGAGTTTTCAGGAAGTGACTTCCGTCATAGCGCATTTTTTATTGAAAATGGATATCGAGTAAATGATCAAAAGGTAGAAACAACACGACTAGGCATCGGTGTAGATGGTGAATTAAGTGACAATTGGGATTGGGATGGTTATTTATCTTGGGCTGAAAACAAAGGTGAATTTACTTCAAATAACCAAATGCATCTAGATAAACTTGCTTTAGGATTACGTGCTTGTGATGCCTCTGGTATTGAAGACGATGTTTCAGACTTAGCGGCAAGTTGTGTTCCTGTGAATTTATTTAATCCATTAACGACTGAAATGGTGAGTTATATAAATTTCACAGGACATGATAAGAATAAGGCTAGCCAAATTGATTTTACGTTAAATGCTACAGGCAGTCTTTTTGAGCTACCAGCAGGTGATTTAGCGATGGCTGTTGGCATTGAATATCGTAAAGAGAAAGGTGAAGATACACCTGATAGTACAATTGGGTCCACGCCACGTATTAATTCTTACCGAACAACTTCTTCTTCGCCACGTTTAGGTACTGTTGGCGAATATGATCTTAAAGAAGCTTATGCTGAATTCAGTATTCCATTACTTGACGGTGAAGCTTATGCTGAGTATTTAGAATTAAGCTTGGCGACAAGGTTTTCTGACTACAGTACGTTTGGTAGCACCACCAATAGCAAAGCCGGATTATTATATACACCAGTAGAGGGACTATCATTTAGAGCAACATGGGCTGAAGGTTTTAGAGCGCCATCAATCCTTGAACTATTTGAGGGACAGCGATTAACAGTTAAAGCAGTATCCGATCCTTGTGCGGATGATAACTCATTACCTGGTTGTACAGGTGTACCTGCTGAATATGAACAATCAGATAGTAATGTTCAGGTCACTACAGGGGGTAATGGATTACTACAACCTGAAACCTCTGAAAATACTTCCGTTGGTCTGATTTATATCCCTACCTTTATGGACGACTTTAGCATTACCGTTGATTGGTATGATATTGAAATTACTGACACTATTAGTGAGTTTGGTGCACAGAATAACCTTGATTTATGTGCATATCAGAACCAGAACTGTGAAGTGATCACTCGCAACAGTTTAGGCGAAATTGACAATATTTTAGATGGTCCGGTTAACTTGAATGAAACTACAGTTTCTGGAATGGATGTTGTTATGCGATATGCCATGGAAAATAAAAGTGGTGATTGGAGTTTTTCTGCTAACTTTTCGAAGTTGAATGAACTTACAGAAGTTGCAACATTAAGTGATGGCAGCACTCAAGAAAAAGATTTAGTTGGTACTGCTGCATCACGAGAGTCATATCCTGAATGGCGTGGTGCTATATCAGCAAATTGGAAGCAGAATGACTGGTTTGCTGCGTACAGTGCTAGATATATCGGTGAAACAACTGAAATGGTTAGCAATGAGCCTAGAGATATTAGCTCAATTACTTATCACAATATTTCAGGTGGGTATCACTTTGACAACGGTTTATCCGTAAAATTAGGCATTAACAACCTTGCTGATAAGCAACCACCATCATCTTTAACGAATAAAAATATTAACTTCGATCAAAATACCTACAACCCTGTTGGTCGATACCTTTATGTTCAATTGGATTACAAGCTGTAGTCTGTGTATGGACCAATTGCCTGCTAATTTGGCCGGCAATTCTTTTAATATTTTTTGAGTAATATTGATATGAAATTACCATTTGAGCTTCTAAAACCGTCATCGAATACGCGCTTACCTTTAGTATTGGACTCTCCACATAGCGGTATTAATTTCCCTGATAGCTTTGAAGCCAACGCATCATTAGAGCAATTAAAAAGTGGTTGGGACGCCTATATTGAACATCTTTGGCAGGATGCTGTAAAAGTAGGTGGGCATTTACTGCATGCCAATTTTTCTAGAATGTATATTGACCCAAACAGAGCTTCAACAGATATAGACCCTCAACTGTTAGATGCAGCTTGGCCTGGGTGCAAGCCAACAAAATATAGCGAAAGAGGCATGGGGCTTATCCGTCGTTTTGCGTTACCGGGTGTGCCGATGTATTCAAAGCGTTTAACGAGAGTACAGATAGAGCAAAGAATTAAAAATTATTACTTGCCTTATCATCAAGCATTGCAAACTACACTTGATGAACTTCATAGTGATTTTGGCAGTGTCTGGCACATAGATTGCCACTCTATGAAGTCAAAAGGTAATGCAATGAATATCGATAGTGGCGCTAGTCGCCCTGATATTATTCTTGGTGATAATGACAGTCAATGTGCAGGCGGGGAATTTGTCCAGGTTGTTGAAGATGCATTTTCTAAACTTGGCTATAAAGTTGTGCGAAATAATCCCTATAAAGGGGGGTATTTAGTCACCCATTATGGAAAACCAAAAGAAAATAGGCACAGCATGCAAGTTGAAGTAAACAGAGCACTGTATATGAATGAAAAAGGATTTACGCCCAATGGTAATTACCCCGTTTTTCAGAAAGATATAACTTTAGTAGCAAATGAAATAGCAAAGTACATAAGTAGTAAAGTTTGATTTTAGCATGTGTCATGAATATAACTTTGGAAGGAAAATGATATGTCAGTAGATAAAAGTTCCACAGCAGATATTGCTCATTCTCATATTATTAAACCTGAGAAAGAACACAAGACCATGAATCCAATCATCATACTGCTTGGCATATTGATGCTTGCAATGTGTATGACCTATTTTATAGATTCTGGTAGCTATGAGCGTAATGGCAAAATAGTTGTACCAAATACTTATAAAGTAATTGATAAAGAAATCTCACTTGAAAGTATTTTAATTCAACAAAAGACAACGAGTTCTGACATTGCTCATCCAGTAAGTTTTACTGGGGTTTTAATGTCCATCCCTGAAGGTTTAGAAAGAGGGGCAGGACTTATTTTTATGGTACTGATTATCGGTGGCTTATTTGGTATTTTGACCAAAGCTGGCACCATTGATTTAGGGCTAGAGCGGCTGTTGAGTTTAGTTAATGGCAATATTTATTTACTTGTTATTACTTTAATGACAGTGCTATCAGCAGGAAGTACGTTTTTAGGTTTAGCTTCAGAGTATTTATTAGTCATTCCGCTTATGGTAGCAATGGCAAAACGTTTAGGTATGTCACGTATCATTGGTTTTGCTATTGTCGCTATATCCGTAAAAGCAGGTTATTTAGCATCTGTTACAAACCCTTTACCATTAACTATTGCACAACCACTATTAGGCTTACAAATATTCAGTGGTGCAAGTGTTAGATTTATGTTTTATCTTGTTTTCTTAGTTATTGGCATTAGCTTTGTACTACTAATGATTAAACGAGAAGGATTTAATCATGATGGAGAAATTCACTTTACTGCTAATAAACTTCCTATTCGTCATACGATAATATTAGTCACATTAGCTGTTGGTATTAGCTTTTTAGTCTATGCATCAAATATATGGCATTGGAAGCACCACGCATTATCGGCTTATTATATAGGCTTAAGTATTCTACTTGCTGCTATGAGTGGTATAGGAATGAACGGGGCAGCAGATGCTTTTGTTAGTGGCATGAAAAAAGTACTGATGGCAAGCTTTCTCATCGGAGTGGCAACGGCTGTTGCAGTGACATTAGAAAAAGGAATGATCTTAGATACGGTAGTATATTCCTTGATGTCGATTATTAATGATAATGGCGCGACAGTATCAGCTATTGGTATGTTTTTCTCACAATTATTATTAGATTTCCTTATTCCTTCTACTTCAGGGCAAGCGGCAGTTAGCATGCCAATTTTAGGCCCCATTGGCCAATTATCGGGTGTTCCACCACAAACTACAGTGCTTGCTTTTTTATTTGGTAACGGCATAACCAATATGTTAACGCCAACATCTGGCACCTTGTTAGCTTATTTGGCTACAGCAAGAGTTAGTTGGTCGCAATGGGCTAAATTTATTCTCCCTCTATGGGCTATCTACATACTCGTTGCCATTATCTTATTAGCAGTTTCAGTGAATATAGGTTTTTAATTTTAAACCTCAATTTGGCTTTGCAAAATAATGACTAAAACGTAACAATAATTTGAATATAAGGATAAAAAATGAACAATATAAAAGAACCACCTAATACAAATAAAGAAGGGACATACTTAAATAAATCTGCGATAAAAAAAGTCGTTACTGATGGAGAAGAAAATAATCTCTCAAGTAAATACAAAGAGCCAGAAAATGAACTGTGCTTTGGTTTTGTTTTAGGCTATAACTAATGTTTTAGCTAATCATTACGAGAGGTGTTTTGGAACGGAGTTATTAAATATTTCAATAAATTCATAGGCTTACAAACTGAAAGGCAAAAAAAGATAGCCGTAAATGAAATTATAATTTTAGGGAAGTGGTTGAAAAGGGCAAGAAGCAAAAGGTTTACCCTAAGTCACTTATTGAAGAAATTGATTACTTTATAGATTTATACTATCGCAAAGGGATAAATACCAATTTATCATATGCTTTTAATAAAATTTATAGAGAACTTAAGCTTTTGCAAAAAATTCCTGTAATGAATGAAATTCCAGATAGGCAAGTGTTTTATAGAACTTGATTTACTTGCGGAAATTCTCATTTATTGACACCATTCTCATTTTTTATGACACCCCCACAAACCAATTATTGAATAAAATTGATCCAAATCATAAAAAGTAGAGTATTTATACTATTTCTACTTTACTTTTATAGAGTGGTTACTCTATAATTACCTTGTTCCTAAGCGAACACTTATTGTAATAATTTTTATTCTAGCTTTCCCCATAGCTACTATGCCGATGATCTTTAATTTAAAGATATC
>Ga0105358_10000476_pt1 | contig 19994 bp, 18 predicted proteins | sample GOMGulsemesocosm_5_FD_83509 | JGI IMG/M metagenome (GOLD analysis project Ga0105358, IMG submission 83509) | Methane-oxidizing microbial communities from mesocosms in the Gulf of Mexico - GOM15C Gulf of Mexico | ecosystem: Environmental > Aquatic > Marine > Cold seeps | place: Gulf of Mexico... | reverse complement strand
TTATCGCCCTTAGCGTTTTAACGCTAGGGGCTATCAGCTGGAATAGGCTGGAACAACCCAACAATATATCAAAACTGTTACCAGAGCTGGATATGAAGAAAATCAGTCCCGGTGACTACGATTTAACGATACTAGTACCAAGCTCACTCGGTCGAAAATTCCATTCCAAACACGCCTATATCAATCGAGCCTATTACATTTCACGGCACGAGATTACGATTGATCAATGGAACAAATGTGTAGTGGAGGGAGGATGCGTGAAACGCGCGAAACAACGCCGCTATCAGAAAGGAGATCACCCTGTTACTCTAGTTTCCTGGTATAATGCGTATAATTTCACAAATTGGTTATCGGAGGTAACAGGTGATGTTTATCGATTGCCTACCGAAGAAGAATGGGCCTATGCAGCCTTCACCGGCAAAGATGTCACAAAAAACACGATCGAAGACCTTATTCAAAACCGAAAGATGGCTCAAACTGCAACTTTCAGTAAATTTAGAAAAACCAGAACCGTCGGAGCTAACGGTCAAAATACTTGGTCAATAACCGACATCACAGGGCCCGTTTGGGAATGGACCCTAACTTGCTGGTTTTCCTCCGACGAAGAAAACAAAAGACAATGGACTATTGCAGAACTCAGTAATCCAGACCTCTGTTCTAATCGTGTGGTGCAAGGCGAAGAACGGGCTCATGTTCCCTTCTTTGTAGACAAAGTCTATTCTGGCGGCTGTAGTACAGGAGCTCCCATCGACCACATCGGCTTTCGTGTTGTCAGAGAAGCCAGCACGCTTGAGCGGTATCTTTAAAAAGAATAAACAAAGAGCATTTCAAAATACCATCCAATTTCTTTCTTTCACCAAGTCGGAAAATCAAATGCAATTCGTTGACTTGAATTCAGGCAAAATGACAGCCAACATTATCTAAATGAGCCTAGGAGTATTATTCTAAAGGCCTTAAGCCCTTATCCGTTATCACAGTAAACTGGACGCAAAAAGGTCTTACCTATTGGTAGGGCTTTTTATAGTTTGGTTGCAGGGATACGCAACCAACGAGAGCCAACAAAATATTAGTGTCCGTCATAATATAAATTGGAACACAGAACAATCTGATCCAAAGGAGAATCTAGTTCACTTGGCTGATTATATTAAGCGGCGTTTATGCGGTATTTCAAGCACCGGATTTCCATCGTTTTGAGTTTAGTCCTTTCTCTTTGTTCTAGAATTACTTCCCTACGAGAATAGTAGACATCTGAAGGGGTGAGATTGTTGATGCCTTTGTGGGACCTTTGGTGATTGTAATGATCGACGAAGGCATCGGTCTGCGTTTCCAAGCCTTCCGCGAAGTCAGCGATTGCCAGCCTCCATAAACTTTTTACTAGATGCTATGGGCTATGCCTTCCCGGCAGTAAAGTTCGACAATGGTTTCTTCACCACACAATCCGCCCAGTATAATGCGGATTTTTTTCTGCCTAATACTATTTGCGTATTGCCGAGCGAATGTCGTTGATTGCTTTGGCGGCTCTCGTCTCTCTTGCCTGTGAATTCTGTTCCATCTTCATTCCTTTAACGGTCATTACGATGAACTAAAAAACCTTTCTTATGCAATCTAGTAATTTTACTCCATAGGCCATCCAAGCACCTTACGCCCTGCTCTTTCGCGTTAGAACATATTTTAAAGCCTCTCATGCCCAAAGCACCATTCGAGAAGGTTGGAACGCCTACAAAAACTGGTTTGGCGCGCAAGGGTTCGACTAACAGCCCAAAATTCACTCCTGTTTAGGAAAAATAAAATCCCAGTTTTTTTTTCCACTCCAAGTACTTTTCACAAATAACAACTGTGCGAAATTCGTCACCCCAAAGAAATTGGCGTGGCTCTATGGGCCGTCAAACGGTTCTTCTTTTTTATGAGAATGATCATTTAAAAAGCTTCGTTTCGATAGATTTTGTTCATTGTCAATAAACCGTCTGGTTTTCTTCGCTGCCCTAACATAGCAATCCATAAGATATTTTTCGCGAAACTCAGAAGATGCTTCGAACTTCTCCTTCCAAGTACGACTCCATTCTCTCTTGGATTCCTCGTATTTTTCAATAATCCTCGCAACAAATCGGGATGACTGTTTGATGTTAAGAATTTCCTCAACCGATGTTTTTTGATAAGCTCCGGCCAACACCTGTTCTTTTAATAGCTCTAGGGCTTCATTTGCCCAAATGCCTGTACCAGAGTTTTTCTCGTTATGAAAATCGATGAGGTGTACACAATTCCATGGGTTTTTCTCAAAGTCAGAAAACAATCCGCCAAAGGCTGCAGCATTGTGAAACACACAAAGAACAAACAGGATTACAAAAACAGAACCTGAAGATTTCCAGTTAAGTTTCATCACCATCTCACCTCATTTATTGCATTCTAGATCACCAGATCATATGTACGAAATAAGGCAGAAATCGATTTCGCCTGTCAGCCATCACTTTGGGAGAATTTGTAATTCATAAATATGCTTATTAAAAATAACACGCCACAAGTGAGCGAAATACGCACAACTGTCACTGTACCTGCAGTGAATATCCTTAGTCCGCGGAAAGTGAACTAAAACAATTAGATCATTTAGGTGCAAACGTCACCCCCACCCTTTACCGCGCATTTCCCTTTCTCAGTGGATTTCCTTGTCCATTCTATTTGAGGAAATCCTGTTTGATGATTTTTAGCATCGACGGGTGGTGGTCATTCCGGCTGCAGTATTGTTAAAATGCTCTTTATAATTGGACCTGAATTTTACTAAATTCGATGAGAACTTCAATATAACCACCCTAGATCTAAAGCATAGACCCGCTGATCTTTCATTGCTCTAGCACTCTTTATCAATTGAACTACCTCTCCTGAAATAGCACCAAAAATAACTTTAACCTTACAGTCAATTTACCGTCAGCATTGATTGAAAAGAGTCGTAAGGTGGATCGTATAAATCTGCCTCTACCGTACTTGGTAGGGCGAACGTAGCCATGGCACAAACCAAGAAATGGAGTAGAATTTTTCTTAATATCTGTCATTTTTGATGATTTCTACGGCATATGGATATTCACCATTCACCCATAATTGATTGAGCTGAAGATCAGGGAAATTTTCGGGAATAAAGAGAACTTTCCTTGGAAAGGTCGTATTCAGTTTCACTGATAATTGGATGGACCACGATGACCTTCGAACTATAATTTCATCCCCTTCTTGTATGCCCAATTCAGTTGCATCGTTTTTGTTCATTTCAGCATAAGCAATCCCTTCTATACCGGACAGGGTTTGGGAATGTATGGACAAACCACCTGAATGGAACCGACTGTTGCCGGTTATCAAACTGTAGGCCTCCCCATTGTTATCAATGGGTGGTGGAAGTGACGGCGAAAGACTAGGCTTTTTTGGTATAAAAGCCGATCGAGCCGCACTCGTAAACACCCCATTTTCCCCAACCTCAGTTATGCTAACCCCGCTAAAGGAAGGAACTAATGACACTATTTCGCCAAACACATCTTCGGGCTTAATAGGCTTCAGGTTTTTTCCCAGCGCGGCTGCTATTTGTGTGAAGACATTGAGATTAACCCGAGCATCAAATCGCGGTTTTCGAATAGCTCGAACTCGTTGTAGCCGACCTTCATTATTGAGAACAGTACCGCTTTCTTCAGCAAAACCTGCCCCTGGCAATACGATATGAGCAAGTTCTGTTGTCGGAGTATGATGTGACCCCTGCACCACCAGAATTTTTGCATTTGTTAATGCTGCTTTAGCGAGGGCACGATCTGGAAAGAAAGAGAGCGGATCACTGTGCAGACAAAAAAGCGTATCCAACTCACCAGTCGCAGCCGTTTGCAATATGTCTCCAGTATTTTTGCCCGGCACTTTTGATAACGACTGGCCCCAGAACTCTTCCAGCGGTGCTATGGCATTCTCATTGATAACGGGTCGCCAACCCGGAAGATACGATGGGAGGAGGCCCATTTCCCATGCCCCTAACTGGTTACAGCGATCAAACAAAAATTGCACCGAAACTTTCTTACCCACGCTTTTAAGCGTGATAAGGTAGATCTGCAGCCATTGGAGTGTATCTTTCGCGTGAACTGAGCGCAGTACATCTGATCCGATGAGTAAAGTCACCGTGTGAGCAGACGCAAGTATTCTTCCCCCATTCTCCACAAAATTACTAAAAGAAGGCTCAAAGCGTCCGGCTGAACCACTTGTCAGATCGGCTTCCAGTGCTGCAAATAATGTGGCTTCCTCACCCGGCAGAACACGCAAACTATCCTCTGCGATTTGATCCAGACGCGACGGTCGGGCCGAAGCGATTAACAACCTGCCGGGCTTATCGCGCAGACTCAAACGGATAAGATAATCTGTTACCGGATTGTCGTTGGTGACATCAGATCCAACAACAAAAATACAGTCGGCCTTAAGCAACGTCTCCAAAGGTTCTTTTGTGTAAAAATTAGTGAGCAACACAGGTAGTTCACTAGCAAAATCAGCACCAGCCTCCACAATAGGCGACCATCGGTTGGAGCTACTGACGGAATTACTTTGAAATACTGTGCGCATCATTTTTTGAAACATGTACAGGGTTTCACAATTTAGAGAGGGAGATGCAAGCCCTCCATGATGGCCGTTTCCGGGCTCCATACCAATATGCCGAGCTAAGGTCTCCAGAGCCTCAAACCAGGAAACGGGCTCTAGAATACCGTCTTTACGCACCATTGGTTTTTCAATCCGGTTTTCAGCATCAATAAAATCGGCACCGAACCGCCCTTTGACACACAAGGTTTCACCATTAAGTCCGGTTTCATATTTAGACCTAACACGTGCTAGCTTCTTGTCGCGGACGCCAATTGAAAGTTGGCAACCCGTGCCGCAATAAGTGCAAGTGGTATCGGTTTCAACCAAATCCCATGGGCGGGATGTATAACGATAAGGCGCGCTCATCAGAGCACCCACTGGACAAACTTCAATACAATTGCCGCAGTGATCACAGCTAGAAAGGCTGTTTGCAAAACCGGTTATTTCACTGTCCATCCCGCGATCCATAGTACCGAGAGCAACGGCACCGACCACTTCTTCGCAGGACCGCACACAGCGCTGACACTGAATGCAGCGGTTGGCATTGAATATAATCACTTGATTGAGTGGTAAATCTTGGGATCTGAAAACCCGTTTTTCATCTCGAAACCGGCTAGCCCCGGCACCATATTCAAAGACCGTATCCTGAAGTTCGCATTCTCCTGCCTTATCGCAAATCGGACAGTCCAGCGGATGATTTGCCAAGAGCAGCTCGAGCATAGATTCCCTTGTGTCCGCGACCTTGGCTGTATTTGTCCGGACAATCATCCCATCTGCAACATAAGTGACGCAGGCCGGCGCCAGTTTTGCCTGACCTTCGATTTCAACCAGACACATGCGACAAGACGCCAGTGGTGTCAGCCGTTTCTGATAACAAAAAGTGGGGATTGAAATACCATCGGCAGCGGCGGCCTCAAGGATCAAACTGCCCTCGGTGGCATCCAGCACCTTTCCATCTATCGTCACCTTTGCCATTGTCTATTCACCTTTCCAGGTTCGATCAGTTCAGCGTGCGTCTTGCTACTGAAACGGACATTTCCCTTCATCGATATGACGCACAAATTCTTCCCGAAAATGTTTGAGTGCGGATTGTAGAGCCCAGGAAGCACCAACTCCGAGGGCACAAAAGGAATTACCGTAAATTGTTGAACACAGCTTCTCGAGTTGATCCAGATCTTCTAACGTTCCCTTACCCATTTCTATTCTCCGCAAGATCTTGGCACACCAATCCAGCCCTTCGCGGCAGGGCGTGCATTTGCCACAAGATTCATGATTGAAAAATTCTGTTATCCGGGTGATGACCTGCACCACACAAGCGCTATCATCAAGAACGATCACTCCGGCGGATCCTAACATGCTGCCTGCTGCTGCTAGAGATTCAAAATCAAGTTTGATGTGAAGTTCACTTTCTGGAAACAGGGGCGCAGAAACACCGCCGGGGATAACCGCTTTTATCCGACCGGAACAAGCGCCTCCGCCATACTCTTCCACCATATCACGCAGAGTCATTCCCATAGGGGCTTCATACAATCCGGGTTTATTAACTTGTCCACTTAAACAAAATAATTTTGGACCGGGACTTCCTTCGGGTCCAATACTGCTAAACCAGTCGGCTCCCCGTTCGAGGATATGCGGCAAGCAAGCGAATGTTTCTACATTGTTAATCACAGTTGGGCTTTTATACAGCCCCTCAACTGCTGGAAAGGGTGGTTTGAGTTTGGGCTGAGCACGCCGACCTTCAATGGATTCAAGAAGCGCTGTTTCTTCGCCGCAAATATACGCACCAGCACCTCGATGAACAAAAACGTCAAGACTGAAGTCACTCCCTAAAATATTAGGTCCAAGATACTGTTTTGACCGGGCTTCCTTTAAAGCCTCTTCAACCCGCGTGATACAAAGTTCATATTCTCCACGGATATAGATATAAGCGGTCTTTGCGCCAATCGCGTAGGCTGCAATGATCATGCCTTCAAGCATCAAGTGCGGATCTTTCTCCATGATCGCCCGGTCCTTGAACGTGCCCGGCTCACCTTCGTCTGCATTACAGCAGAGATACGGTGTTTTCTCCACATTTTTGGGTACAAAACTCCATTTCAAGCCGGTTGGAAAACCCGCTCCACCCCGTCCCCTGAGGTTAGACCGTTTGACTAAATCGATGACCTCATCCGGTGAAAATTTTTCAAGCATGTTAGCCAGCGCCTTATACCCACCCGTGGCTTCATAAGTTCGCAAAGTATGGCTGTCCGGTCTCACCATATTCTTGAGTAGGACCTTGTTGAACATTGAGTTTTCGGTGCCTCCTTAAGAGTTAATTATCTCCATTTAACTGATCAAGTATTTCGCCAGTTCGCCGAACGTCCAGGTTTTCGTAATATGTTTCATTCACCATCAGTGCAGGGGCCTTATCGCATGAGCCCAAGCATTCCACTGTCGATAAGGTGAACTTCCCATCATCAGTTGTTTCACCGTTCTGAATTTGTAGCCGTGTCTCGATATATCCCTGTATCGCAGCCGATTTGTTGAGCAGGCAGGATATATTCGTGCAAAGCTGGATATGAAATTTCCCAATGGGTTTTGTGTGATACAGGGAGTAAAAGGTTGCGAGTTCAAACACCCATATTTCAGGAACGTTCAACGTATTTGCCACAGCCTCCAGAACTTCTTCTGTCAGACAACCATAGTTTTTTTGTGCAAGATACAAAGCTGACATGATAGCGGATCGGCGGTTGGGGTAATTCTTTGCCGCCTGTTTTATCTGTTCTGTAACGCTGCCAGATATTTCCATCATCTACTCTTTCCCTATTTATCAACTTCAGCGATGACTGGATCAAGACTGCCTAGCATGGCGACGACATCTGCCAGATATTTCATATTCTGCGTTCCACTTTCCAGCGCCTGAAGATTGACAAATGACGGTGCCCGCACTTTAAATCGAGTAGGTTTTTCGCTGCCATCACTGATCATGTAAAAACCCAGTTCTCCTTTAGGGCCTTCGATCGGAACATATACCTCCCCCTCTGGTACCTTGAACCCAAAAGCAGACAATTCAAAATGATGGATCTGTGTTTCCATGGACCGCTTTAGAAGCTCCTTATCCACTGGAAAGGCGATGGTCGGACTATCCGTGAGGAACGGTCCTTCAGGCATTTGCGCGATGCATTGTTTGATCATGAGAATGCATTGCCGTATTTCGTCCACCCGGCACATCCAGCGGTCATAACAATCACCATTTTCGCGGACAATCACCTTGAAATCCAACTGATCATAAATCTCATAGGGGCAATCACGACGAATGTCCCAATCGACCCCTGATGCCCGGAGATTAGGGCCACTCAATCCAATATCAATCGCATCTTCCGGTGCAACAACAGCCACATCTTTTGTTCTTTTAAGAAATATTCGATTTTTAGCAACCAAACGTTCATAGTCAGACAAACGGTTCGGTAAAATCTCGCAGAATTCGAGTATCCGCTCAACGGCTCCTTCCGGCAGATCTTCGCGCACACCGCCGACCCGACAGAAAGAAGTGTGCATGCGTGCGCCGGCAATCATTTCCATAATATCGAGCACCATTTCTCGCTCCCGCATGGTATAGAGCAAGGTTGTCATAGCTCCAAGATCCATTGGTAACGCACCGACAATAAGAAGATGCCCCGAAATACGGGCAAGCTCAGACATAAGGACGCGTATATATTGGGCTCGTATCGGCGCTTCAATATCGAGCAATTTTTCAACACCAAGTGCAAAAGCCTGATTGTTACAAGGTGGACAGACGTAATCGAGTCGATCAGTCAGCGGGAAAATCTGTGTGTAGGTGAAGTTCTCGGCTAGTTTTTCTGTTCCTCGGTGCAAATAACCGATATGGGGCGAGACCCGTTCGACAATCTCTCCATCAAGCTGTAGGACAAGCTGCAAGACACCATGAGTGCTGGGATGCTGTGGCCCTAGATTGAGCAACACTTCTTGTGACCCTAAACGACCCGATCCTTTTTCTTTGAGCACCGTGACTTCAGTCATCTTAGGTTTGGCCCTCTTTTTCATCTCCAAACGGGTTGTAGTCATCCTTATAACCACGCACCGGGAAGTCTTTGCGCATGGGATAGCCTTCAAATTCGTCCCACATATAAATGCGCTGCAAGTTGGGGTGGCCCTCGAAGACAATGCCATACATATCGAAGGCTTCACGCTCATGCCAGTTAGCCGTACGCCAAACACCGGTCACAGTAGGCAAGGTCGGTAAATCGCCATCGGCTGGATCCACAAGGCGACATTTAACCCTCAAGCGATGTTGCTGAGGGATAGAGAAAAGGTGATAAACCACCTCATAGCGGTTTACTGCAGGGAAATAATCAACACCGCACATATCCGATAAAAAATTAAACTGCTGGCCTGTCTGTTTTTTTAGATATCTACAGAGGTCTACAACATGCTCAGGTGTCACTTGGATACAGTGCATGTCGATACCAGCGCCGCCATACATAACCCGGCTCCCGAAATGATCAAGAATATGTTGCACAAAATCAGGTAGCGCTATCATTCTTCCTCCTAGTCGTTTTGTGTCCCTCGCCGTAGGATCGGTGACCCTTCTGCTGGATCTTTTCTGAGGACGTAGCCGCGTTTTATTTTTTCCTGCAGTGTCAGCAACCCATGCATCAACGCTTCTGGCCGGGGAGGACAACCTGGCACATGGACGTCAACGGGAACAATCCGATCTGATCCCTGGACAACGGCATACGTGTTATACACGCCCCCGGAAATGGCACAGGTCCCCATGGCAATCACCCATCGCGGCTCCGGCATCTGGTCATAGAGACGACGTATAACTGGAGCAAATTTTTTGGTCACGGTTCCTGCAATAATCATCACGTCTGACTGCCGAGGACTTGATCTGAAAACAACACCAAAGCGGTCCAAGTCATAACGCGAGCAGCCGGTTGAGATCATTTCAATGGCACAACAGGCAATACCAAACGTCATCGGCCACAAGGAGGATTCTCGGCTCCAGTTTATAATACTGTCGGTGGTACTAAAGAAAACATTATCGGTAAATCGATTTTCTAGGCTTCCCATTCAAGTGCTCCCTTTGCCCACGCGTAGACATATCCAACCAGCAGTAGAAAAATAAAAACGAACATTTCCAGGTACCCAATAAACCCGATATCTTGGAGCACAACAGCCCAGGGGAATAGGAACATGGCTTCAACATCGAAGACGACAAACAATATGGCCACAACGAAAAATTGAACCCTGAATAATCCACCGGATGCGTCTCCGCTATGATCCACCCCACATTCATATGGCCGATTTTTTTCAGAATAAGGGTTCGACGGACGCACGAGCGATCCAAGCGCCAAGATGAAATAAGCCAGTCCGGTAGCCGCGGCAACCATCAAAAAAATTGGCAAATAATCAATGAGCATGTGCATTTCTCCTTGAAACATAAGGAAATCAAATTATCGGATACGCAATCCTGGAACGTGACAAATACTACATTTTTCTAATTTATAATATATCTTATATTAGGGAATAATGGTACTTGAATTTATTGTTTGCCCTAAAAACAAAGCACGTTGCGCTTGCTCCAAAAACCAATCTGGCGCAAGGCCAATACCCACAGTTCCGATACCGGTTATGACCAATACTAAATTGAGAGACGATGAACGAGACAAGCTAAAGGGATGCAAAGGTTCCTTCATATACATCAACATTACGATGCGAATATAAAAATATGCGGCGACAGCACTCAACAGCACAGCAATCACAGCGAGAATGACATATCCCTGCTCAATAAGCGCCAGCAGGATATAGAATTTGGCAAAGAAACCGGCGGTCGGCGGGATTCCGGCTAGCGAAAATAGGAAAATCAAAGTAAGAAGCGCCCAACGGGGATGCACGGTTGCAAGGCCTGTATAACTATCGATTTGATCTCTACCTGCCCCTTCTTTTTGCATCAGAATGACAACGGCAAACAGACCAAAATTCATAAAAGTGTATATCAGCAAATATAACATCACACTGGCAATCCCGCTTTCACTGCCAGCAATAAATCCTAAAAGGGCAAATCCGGCATGGGCTATACTGGAATAGGCCAGCATGCGCTTGATATTGGTTTGTACTAATGCCACGAAACTCCCCAACGCCATGGTCGCTACGGCAATCAAAATGACGATATCGGTCCAGATTTCAGCGAGCGGTGTCATCGCCTCCAAAAATATACGGAGCAGGATAGCAAAAGCCGCAGCTTTCGATCCGACGGAGAGGAAGGCAGTTATTGGCGTTGGGGCTCCTTCATAAACGTCAGGCACCCACATATGCATGGGCACAGCCCCTACTTTGAAGGCAAGACCAACCACCATAAAGATAATAGCCAGAACAATCATTAAGTCCGGTGTAGTCGAAGTCGACAAAACAGTTGCCATCTGCCCCAATTGAGTGGTGCCAGTTAGTCCATAGATCAACGACAGCCCGTATAGAAATATACCGGAAGAAACCGCGCCAAGGATCACATATTTAAGGGCCGCTTCATTCGATTGCAGCACCCGCCGCCTATAGCCGACCAACACATAGAAGGACAAAGCTTGCAACTCGAGGCCCATATATATAACCAACAGATCTTGACCCGAAACCATGATCATCATACCTGCAGTCGCCAGCAGGATCAGCACATAATACTCACCTTCAACAATGTTTTCGCTTTCAAGATACTGTCCGGACATCAGGATTGTCAGGCTCGCTGCCAGCAAAATAACGGCTTTAAAAAACAGGGCAAAGGGATCGACAACAAAACTATCTCCATAGACGCTTTGAGGACTATCAATTAGTAACAATGCTATAAAAGCGGCCACCAGAATGATCACAAGAGACGTAACTGTCAGCCACGACCCAAGACGATGCATGGGAAAGACCGATCCCAACAGCAGAAGACAGGCACCGACAATCATAATAATTTCCGGACTGCTGGCGATAATTGACTGAATGATGAGCTGTTTATCCATATATGCTTTTATCCTCCCTGCCCTAACTGGCCGAGCAATTGACCAAGCGCCGGAGCCATAATGCCAAGGAACGGTTTTGGATATAGACCAATCCAAAAAATAAACACGGCTAGAGCCAGTAGGCATACACCTTCGCGCTGTCCAATATCCCAAATGGTTCCCTCTTCAAAAGTAACGATGGGCCCAAGAGCCACACTTTTAAACAAGCTCAACATATAAACAGCTGCCAACATGGCACCAATAACAGCGGCAACACCAACCCAAACATTTGCCCCGAATGCACCCGATAGGATCAATAATTCACCAATGAAACCGTTGGTCCCTGGCACCGCCATGGATGCAAAGGAAAACAGTCCGAAATAAATCGTATAAAGAGGCACAATTTTCATCAATCCTCCATAGTCGGAGATTTGGCGCGTATGGGTGCGCTCATAGAGCAACCCAATAGCTAGAAACAGGGCACCTGTAGAAATTCCATGATTAAACATCTGCAGAACGGCCCCACTCAGAGCATTCTCATTAAATGTGAATAACCCGAGGGTCACAAATCCCATATGACTAACGCTGGAATAGGCAATCAGTTTTTTAAGATCAGATTGCGCCAGCGCGAGAAAACCTCCGTAGACAATCGCCACCGTCGAGAGCCCGATCATCAAGGGCGCAAAATAATGCGACGCGTCCGGCAACATAGGAAGCGAGAAACGCAAAAACCCATAGGCACCCATTTTCAACAAGACACCGGCAAGAATAATACTGCCCGCCGTCGGTGCCTCTACATGGGCATCAGGAAGCCAAGTATGCACAGGAAACATCGGTACTTTCACGGCAAATGCCACCAAAAAGAGTAGAAAAACCCAGTTTTGAACAGAAAGACTGAAATCCACGGCCATCAAACTCAAGATATCAAATGTCTGTCCTCCTTCCTGGTAAAGCACAATAATGCCGACTAGAAAAAGAAGACTGCCAGCCAGCGTATAGAGGAAAAATTTAACGGCAGCATAAACTCGTCGCGGGCCGCCCCAGACACCGATGATTAGATACATGGGTATCAACATCGCTTCCCACAAAACATAGAACAAGAACAGATCTAAGGCACAAAAAACACCAATCATCAGGCTTTGCATAACCAGAATGCAGATCATGAATTCTTTGATTTTAACAACGATCGAGTTCCAGGAAGCCAAGATACATATCCAGCCCAGTAGCGCTGTCAGAAAAGTGAAAAGAATACTGATGCCGTCCACACCCACCGCATAAGAAATACCAAGGGAGGGCACCCAATCAACATGCTCAACAAATTGCATGCTTGCTGAAGTGGCATCGAAGCGCATTAGCACGGCTATCGCCAATAAGAAATCAGCAAAAGTGAAGAGTAAGGCCATCCAACGGATCACGGATGCATTCTTCAGAAACAGGAGCGGGATCACGCCAAAAGCGGGAAGAAATATGAGCAGGCTAAGAGACGGAAAGTTCATCATCTGCTCCCTACTCCAGCCAGATCAGGCTGTAAAATGTGATACAAACGAACAAACCAAAAATCATAGCGGCTGCGTAGTGAGTCACAATTCCTGTTTGCAAACGGCGAGCAGTAGCACCGAGACGAAGGGCTGCGTGGGCAACGCCGTTAACGATGGCGTCCACACCCTTAATATCAATATTCAAGCTATCTCGTGCTGTGCGTGCAAGCAAACGCAGGATAACCGTGTCCGAAAGATTGCTGATAATTTTCTCCCACCACGAAACAGGATTTTCAGCAAACCACATAAAAAGGCGAGCGCCCTTACGATAGAACCAGTCGGTATCGAGACTAACTGTATTTTCAGGATCAAGATATTTGAGCAACAGCACAAACCCAACGGCTGTAAACATCAATATACTGAGGCTGCCTGTTATATGCGCCGCCGTATAAGGAACAAAATCAACTTGATAGGGAAGAAGTGCATAAAGAAGGTTCGGGAAAACACCGATTCCGATACATAAAATAGCAGCGATGCCCATGGCCAGGAGCATGTTGAGGGGTGGATCAGAAGGGCGTAAACCACAATCTTTACCAAAAAACATGTAATAAGGAAGCTTGAGCCCTGTATGTAAGAAGGTGCCGGAAGAAGCCACGGTCAACAGTAACACTGTCGCCGCCCGGCCATCCCCCGCCGCGGCTGCAATCACCATGGATTTGCTGACAAACCCACTGAAGAAAGGGAAAGCCGATATGGCAAAGGCTCCAATCATGTAGAGGAAAACTGTCCACGGCATCGTCCGATACAGACCACCAAGCTCCGTTAGTTTGCGGCGACCCGTCATTTGAATGACAGCTCCCGCCCCCATAAACAGTAACCCTTTATAAATAATATGGGAAAATGCGTGACTGCTGGATCCGTTGAGCGCTATTTCCGTACCGATACCAACGCCAGCGACCATATATCCCACTTGGCTGACAATGTGATAACCAAGCAGGCGACGGCAATCATTTTCGAGTACCGCGTAAATTACGCCGTACAATGCCATTGCCACGCCGAGGCCGACTAAGATCTCTGTTCCAGGAAAAGTTCTAATCAGTACGTAAACGGCGGTTTTTGTGGTAAATGCACTTAAGAAAACGGCTCCCGTCACGGTCGCTTCAGGATACGCATCCGTGAGCCAGGCATTCAGTGGCGGTACCGCTGCATTCAACAAGAAAGACACCAGCACCAAAGTGAAGGCGAGCCCTCCCCATTGCCCGCTTTCAGTTGTCAGCGGGCCAAAGATAAATGATCCTGTTTCCAATCCATGTAAGACAATGCCACCAAACAACATCACCCCACCGGTCACATGCACCAGAAGATACCTAAACCCCGCTTTTGTTGCAGCTTCAGCCCGAGAAGCGAACACAAGGTAAGCGGAAGCAAAAGCCATCAGCTCCCATGACACCAACAACGTAAACCAGTCACCCGCAAAAACCACACCGAGCGCACTGCCGATATAGAGATAGGCCGCGACATGCTGAGAAGTCTCTTTTATATGAAGGCTATAAAGACTCCCGATAAAAGCCATAAAAGTGAAAACCCAAGCGAAAACCAGGGTCAATTTATCGACCTTACCGATCACCAAAAAAACATTGGCGAAATTAAACTCACCATAGGTGCCGGTGGTCATCACTGCGACACTAAGAATAGCTGCAATGGGTACCAACAACAGTCCAATTTTTTGCAGAGCAGTATTAAAAAGTGGCAATATCAATGCGGCAACTACAAAGATCAAACCTGGATGAACCCATTCAATCATAATAGTCCTCATCGCGCATGATACGCCCCTGATGACCGATAGCCTTGCTCACAATGATGATGACAACACAGGACAGAAACCCGAAAACGGCCCACCACAGAGGCAAATCATCCCAGAAAAATTCTCCATGATCACGCGCCACTAAAAAATCAGCGACGACAATTACCAACAAAACAGTAATTAATGTCCGGCGGCGCAAACGGGAGAACTTAGCGTCCCCAAAGAAACCCACTAATTTTGAAATCATGGCACCACCCCACGGGCTAGAGTGAGAAAATAGTCTGGGAAGAAGCCCATCACCATGGACAAAAGCGCTGTCAACACGAGTGGAATGGTGACCATCGGAATTTCCTTGATTTCACTGTCAGGGAATGGGTGCGAGGTGTCTGCTTTGGTGGATCTGAAAAAAGCGATATATGTAATGGGGAGAAAGTAAGCAGCGTTGAGAATAGAGCTTAAGAGAAGGACGGCAAGGAACACCATCTCCTTTGCCTCAACAGATCCCAGAACCAGATACCATTTGCTGATAAACCCTCCAGTGGACGGCACCCCGATCATGCCCAACGTTCCTATAAAGAATGCCGTCATTGTCCACGGCAACTGACGTCCGATCCCTGACAAATCGCTAATTTTTTTACGGCGGGACGCGCAATAAATTGAACCTGCACAAAAGAACAGGGTGATCTTGGAGAGTGCATGTGCTGGCATATGAATGATGCCCCCTATAATGGACATGGGAGTCAACATCACGGCGCCTAATATAATATACGATAGTTGGCTGACTGTAGAATAGGCAAGCCGTGCCTTTAGGTCGTCCCGGGTCAGCGCGTAAATTGAAGCCATCAAAATGGTGAAAGACACGAGATAAGCAGTCGCAATACCAAGCCCATGCAAATCCATGAGACGGATACCAAACACATCGAAAACTACTCGCAATACACAAAACACACCCATCTTCACCACGGCCACAGCATGAAGAAGGGCACTTACCGGGGTCGGAGCAACCATTGCGGCAGGTAGCCACGCGTGAAATGGCATTATTGCTGCTTTAGCAAAACCCGCGAGATAACAGAAATAGATACCCGTAAGCAGTGCACTGGACAAACCTGCGTTATCAAGCAATCCCCCCGCTTTGAATTCCAGCGTTCCCGCATACTGATAGGTCAAGGCAAGACCGGCGAGCAAAAAGGTTTTCGAGGCACCCATCAAGTAAATCAGATACCGTCGACTACCGAGCCAGGATTCCTTGTTTTCCTTGTGATAAACGAGCGGATAAGTGATCAGGCTCAAAATTTCATAGAAAATCAACAGCGTAAACAGGTTGGCAGAAAACGCTCCTCCAATAGCGGCGGCTAAACTGACAGCAAAACTGGCATGAAACCGGGTTTGATTTTTTTCCTTCAGGCTCCGCATATACCCTACGGAGTAGACCGCGGCAGTAATCCACAGCCCTGATGAAATAGTCGCGAAGACCATTCCCAAAGAATCCACCCGAAAGGCGAATTCGACACCAGGCAGCACAGGAAACAAAACCAATTCCAAGGTGCCACCTTGCAAAATAGTCGGCGCCATAGAGATTACGATAGCAAATAACAGAATGGCTGCAAGCAATGACACGGCATCGCGCACGCTTTGGCGACGACGAAATGCCAACACAGCAAGAGCCGCCAACAAGGCTACTGCAATCGCTAGAATTGGCCGATACGAAAAAATGACATCCAAATCTGAACACCTTCCCATGTTTTTCATATTCTTAAAGGGCAAATCCGATTTTGGAATTATCCTTTCATAATCGTAACCTCATCTACTTCAAGAGTGGCCTTATTGCGCACCAAGGCCACCAGAACTCCCAAAGCAACTGCAACTTCAGCTGCCGTTATAGCAATTACAAAAATCGCTATGATCTGACCGCGAAAATCGCCAAAAAAGTGCGAAAAAGCGACCAAATTAATGTTGACTGAATTCAACATCAACTCCAGCGACAACAAAACAATCAATACATTTCGGCGTAGAAGAACTCCCGCAATACCAACAACAAAAAGAACTGCGCCAAGGATCAGGTACCAGGAAAGCGGAACCATTATCGCCCCTCCTCTGCCTGCCGTGTCAGGATAATGGCGCCGACAAGTGCCGTCAGTAAAATGACCGACGCGACTTCAAAGGGGAAAAGATATTCGGTAAAAAGAATTTCGCCAAGGCCACCCACAGAGCTCATTTGATCCGGTAAGAGATTTGCGCTTTGCGCAAACAAAAGATCACTTCCCAACAACAGAGCCAACATTTCCCCGCCCAGCAAACAAATGCCGACAATCGTTACGGTCACACCTTTTTTAAGAAACCGGGTGCGGGCTTCAGCCTGAACATCCAACATCATGATGACAAACAGAAATAGAATGATCACAGCGCCCACATATACAAACATCTGAATAACGGCAAGAATGGGAGAACGAAGCAGCAGGAAAACAGCTGCAACTTGCACAAAGCATACCATTAGCGCCATCGCGCTATGGGTTGGATTACGAGCTGCGACGACCATAATTCCGGCCCCTACCGCAACTGTCGCTATCAACAAAAAAAAGGCTTGTTCCATCGTTTCGCCTTTCAAAAAGCACGGCTCACCGGCCCTATTCAATCCTCGCAACTTGGGTTTCAGGCATCCATCTGAAAGCTGTACCCTGTACCGCTAATGTAATCGAGCATCGATTTTTCATCCCGAAGAGCAGCATCAAGACGGTGTTTGACAATGTCACCAATACTTATTATTCCAACGACATTGTCGTCATCATCGAGTACCAATACATGTCGTGTTTTGTGGGATGTCATAAGTGCCATCGCTCTCGCTAAATGATCTGATGCTTTGCAGCTGATTACTTCTTCACGCATGCCGCTTTGAACTTTTTCACTAACTGCTTTTTCACCAACATTAGCAATGGCGCGGCATATATCCCGTTCTGAAATCAAACCGACTGTGTTGCCTTCAGGATCTTTCACAGGCGCGCACCCAATATGGTTTTCAGCAAACATCTGCAAGGTTTTACGCATTGTCTCGTCTGGAGAGACAGAGAAAACGGAGTCTCCCTTATTTTTCAATATTGTTGATATTTCCATCTAATCCTCCTTTCTTTGTATCTGACCTGAAAGATTGTTACCAAAAGGATTAAGTCAATGCCGCCTAATCCGTTGCCACCAATCGTAGCCCGGTTTATTTTCAGCTACCTTTACTTGAACAGCGCCAGTCGTAGACAGTTCTGCTTCAAAGACACCCCCGTCAGTTTTTGTTTTACGGGGCATCCCCATCAATGTATCCCTGCCAACCATCAGTGCTTCTAAATTTTCGGTAGAATATTCATAATGCGGGCCCAACTTTATTGCATCTGCAGGGCAGGCATCTTCACACAAGCCACAATAGAGGCAGCGCCCCATATCAATATTAAAAACCTTCGGTCGCCGATTACCTTTTAAATCTTCATAGGGAACGACTTCAATACAATCACATGGGCAAATTTTTGCGCAGAGTTCACAAGCAACACAATTGGTATCACCGTCCTCATTTGTCGTGAGAAAATGATGACCTCGGTAGCGCGGAAACGGCACCCATTTTTCTTTGTCTGGATATTGTTCGGTGACTGGTTTGGAAAACATATAACTCAAAGTTAAGGATAACCCGCCAGCCAGATCCCAGAAAAAAGCCCAGCCAATCCACTGGGACATCCGTTTCCCCAGAGAGATATTAGTGGGCTTAAGCACGGTTTCAGACACGGTCTCCTCCCTTCGATATACAAATGAATTAGGACATGATCAATCCACTGACAAGTATGTTGGCAAGCGATAGGGGTAAAAGAACCTTCCAGCCAATACTCATTAACTGATCATATCGATAACGCGGGAAGGTGAACCGAAACCACATAAATACCCATATAAAAAAACCAATTTTCACCGCAAACCAAAGCGTCGGTGGCAAAGGTACATTCGGGTCATTCCAGCCCCCAAAAAATAAAATCACAGTCAGCGCAGCCATAAACACCACGATTAGATATTCACTAATCATGAACAATGAAAACCGCATACCACTATACTCTGTGTGATATCCCGCTCCGAGGTCTCCTTCAGCCTCCGGTAGATCAAAAGGAATGCGCTGAGCTTCGGCAAGGCCTGCGATAAAGAACACCAAGAACCCAAGCGGTTGATAGACCACATTCCAGACAGCACCTTGTGCTTCTACAATACTGACAAGGCTCATCGAATGGGCAAGCATAACCACACCAACCACAGCAAATCCCATTGGTATCTCATAGGAAATCATCTGGGCACATGTCCTCAGACTTCCCAGAACGGCATATTTGCTGTTGGATGCCCATCCCCCCAGAATAACGGCAAACACATGAATACCGGAAACTGCTAGAACATACAGCAAGGCAACATTCATATCGGCGAGATAAAGAGTTATTTCTTGGTCAAATAAAAAGAAGGAGCCACCAATCGGTATCGCGACAAAAAGTGCAAAAGTTGCAACCAAAGTGATGATTGGCGCGAGTTTAAACATAAACCGGTCGGCTTCATCGGGAATATGATCTTCCTTGGTGAGCAATTTTATCCCATCTGCCAGTGGTTGCAACAGGCCATGCCATCCTACGCGCATAGGTCCCATTCGTTGCTGCATATGTCCCGCGATTTTGCGTTCCAACCAAGTCAACGGAATTGGGAGGATCAACAGAACCCCTATAACAACAATAACCTTCGCGATAAGTACTGCAAGCGGAATAAGTTCTGTCATAGCCAACGTTACCTCGCATGTTTGAGGAAACAGGACGTCGATTTCTACAATAGGCTTTTTAAGGACACACTTCAGTGCGATTGGTGGGCTTATAACTAAGAAATGTCAGGAATTACAAATACGCTACTTAAATGCGTCTAAAACAAAACCTTAAGTTATATTACTATACATAATTAGTATTCGTTCGTAAAGTTGCCTATAGGCAATATTCTTTTTTTATTTTGCACATTATGCTAATTTAACTTGAAAAATTTAATTGCAAGGATGGTTTTTTTCTAGCTTGGCTCTGAGGACTTGTAGAGATCTTATCGAAGCTTTGTTACCAAAAACTTTCCCTGCCCCCTAACTTTCTTCCCAGTCTTTAAAAAGAAAAAACC
>Ga0105358_10000475_pt1 | contig 20004 bp, 14 predicted proteins | sample GOMGulsemesocosm_5_FD_83509 | JGI IMG/M metagenome (GOLD analysis project Ga0105358, IMG submission 83509) | Methane-oxidizing microbial communities from mesocosms in the Gulf of Mexico - GOM15C Gulf of Mexico | ecosystem: Environmental > Aquatic > Marine > Cold seeps | place: Gulf of Mexico... | reverse complement strand
TGATGGTACGCAGTGATGTTACAGGTGTAAATACACCTGCCGATTTAAAAGATAAAATTATAGCCGTAAAACAAGGTACAGCAGCCGCAGATTATGTGGATAGCCTTGGTGCTAAAGAAGTGCGTAAATTCCCAAATATCGATAATGCTTATTTAGAATTACGCACAGGGCGTGCTGATGTTGCAATGCATGACACACCAAATGTTCTTTATTACATCAAAACGGTCGGAAACAATGAAGTCAAAGTGACCGGGCCGATTCTTGATGCACAATCTTATGGTATTGGTTTTCCAAATAACAGTCCTTTACGCGATAAAGTAAATGTTGCCTTACTCAAATTAATTGAGACTGGCGAATACGCAAAAATTTATCGCAAGTGGTTCGGTACAGATCCCAAGTAAAGCTGTTAATGGCGGGGAGTAATCTCTCCCCTCCTCGCCATTCATTGGAGAATTATATTATGAACTTCGAATTTTCAGTAATTCAAGAAGCCATCCCTTCCTTATTAGAGGGGGCAAAACTCACAATCTTAATCACCGTCATCGGTTTAATTGGCGGGGCCATATTGGGCGGCATCGCAGGAACTGCACGGACCTACGGCAATAAAACAACAAATGCAATTGCCTATGCCTATGTCGAATTGATCCGCGGAACCCCTATCATCGTTCAAGTGATGTTTATCTATTTCGCCCTTCCACTGGCAGCAAATATCAAACTCGATGCCATGACAGCAGCAATCATCGCGATCGTCATAAATTCAGGTGCCTATATCGCAGAAATTGTCCGTGGTGCGTTATTATCTATTAACAAAGGCTATATCGAAGCTGGCTTGGCTCTTGGTGTTTCACGTTTCCATCTTTTCATTGATATCATCGGTCCTCTTGCCTTTCGTCGCATGATCCCTTCATTGGGAAATCAATGCATCATCAGCTTAAAAGACACATCACTTTTCATCGTTATCGGTGTTGCTGAACTCACCCGACAAGGTCAAGAAATTATGGCAAGTAATTTTCGCGCCGTCGAAGTTTGGTCCGCAGTCGCAATCATTTACCTGATTATGACAACTTGTATCGCCTTGAGTTTGCGCCATGTTGAAAAACGGATGAAAATACTATGAGCATTGTAGAATTTAAAAACGTGACCAAAGCTTTTGGTGATTTGGTTGTCCTCAAAGAATTGCATTTTTCTGTCAAAAAAGGTGAAATCGTCTTTGTAGTTGGCCCTTCTGGTTCTGGGAAATCCACCCTATTGCGTTGTATCAACCAGCTCGAAAAAATCACTTCTGGCGATCTCTTCGTTGAAGGCCAAAATGTTGCCGATAAAAACACCAACGTGCAAGAAATTCGTCGTGAAGCTGGTATGGTTTTTCAACAATTTAACTTATTCCCCCATATGAATGCTCTTGAAAATGTCTGTTATGGTGCGCGCCGCAGCCGTGGCATGAATAAAAAAGAAGCTACAGAAGTCGCCATGGCATTGCTGGAAAAGGTTGGTCTTGCAGATCGTGCCCATCATTTGCCTTCCGAACTTTCTGGCGGACAAAAACAACGTGTTGCCATTGCCCGTGCCCTTGCGGTTAAACCTGATCTTATGCTTTTTGACGAGCCAACTTCGGCTCTTGATCCTGAATTACGTTTTGAGGTTCTCAAAGTAATGCAAGACCTTGCTGAAGAAGGCATGACAATGATCGTCGTCACCCATGAAATGAACTTTGCACGCCGCGTTGGCTCGCGTTTATTGTTTATGGATGAAGGAAGAATAGCACAAGATGGAACACCAGAGGCTCTGATGAGTAATCCACCGAACCAACGTTTCGCTGACTTCCTCTCACATATGCAATAAATATGGATTACCTTATATGAAAACGATCACTGTTGAAGGCGATCACTACGCTGTAGGTCGTAATATTGGCATTCTGTCAAAACGAATTTTCGCCGATTACATCAAACCAAGTGAAAATTTCCAACGGCTTTTACCTTGGCGTGACAATGGCTGGTTGGCACAAGTTGACGAGATTACGAAATCACGCCTTCCTGCGGTTTATCGAGAGCTTCAAGGTTTGGCCGATGGCTGCGAACAAAGCTTTAATGATATGCTGTTATGGAATTGCCGTGGAGACCTTTTACCAACAGGGCCAGAAGGCTGTACATCTATCCTTGCAAATCGTGAAAATGACATCCTCCTTGCCCATAATGAGGATGGCGACCCTAATTTACGTGATGACTGCTTCATTTTGGATGCCAAGCTAACCAATGGCACACGATTTGTTTGTTTCGCCTATCCAGCTTCCATACCGGGCCATACTTTAGGCGCGAATTCCCACGGGCTTGCCTACACGGTCAATAACATTCGCTTATATGATAATTCACCAGGGCTTCCCCGCATGTTAAGTGCAAGGGCCCTGCTTGAAGCAAAAAGTACGGATGATTTCATTACACTTTTAAATCAAGAAAAACGTGTCGGTGGCTTTCATTTCATGGTTGCAGATTGCATTAACAAAAACCCTCAAACCGTCGAGGCACCTTTGCAAGGCGTTTCCGCGCAAAGCATATCTGATCTTGGTGTGCATGCGAACCATTTGGTACATTCAAAGTTTTCTCATATAGAACAACAAATCACGCAGTCTTCCCATGCAAGGCAAGAACGTATGGAAGTGCTATCGCAGATGTCACGCCTTGATGTTCAAGAACAAGATTTTTTACGAATTCTTGGGGATCAGGAAAATACAGATCTACCAATTTACCGCACTGATGCCGATGATCCCGATGGCGAAAATACACTCGCTACCGTTATGTTTCGTTTAACAAGCGAAGGTATCGATGTCGCCATACGACTTTCACCAATCAGTGCCCTATCCTATTGCACATTCTTAGCTCGCACAGCCTGATCCTTCATTAACAAGCTGACAAGACAGAAACAGGCGCGTAAAGTCACAAAATTCAATATATAAACTCGAAAGACGGGCAATTAAACATGCCACTTAACCTGCCGCCAAAATCACTCGATGCTCTTAAAGCGTTATTTGAACATGCTAAAACAGACGCAAAAGATCTGCGCCTCGGGCGACGTTCTCTTGATATATTAGAAGCGATGATTGCCACACCGCAGGACGTGACTTTACAGACCATTTCTGAAATTTCAAAAAATCATGACGTAAGCCCATCAACCTTAAGTCGGCTCGCCCGGAAATTAGGCTTTTCCGGTTTTAAGGATTTTCAAAATATCTTTCGTGAAGAAATTGCCGAAGCCAGCCAATTTTACAGCTCCAAAGCCGTTGGGCTGTTAAATAGGCACCTTCAAGCGAACTCAAACGCCGAAGATCAAGCCATATCCGATTTACCGCAACGCGAATTGGGTAACATGGTCGATACAATCCGCGAGATCAATTCAAAAGAAATTGAAACGACTGCAAAAGCTTTAATCCAAGCACGTAAAGTGCATATTGTAGGGTTGCGTGGTTGCTATTCTGCGGCCCATTTTTTCGGTTATTACCTTAGCTTTCTGCGTGATGATGTCATCACTCTGGGTGGTGCAGGCTCAACCATCGCAGAAGATTTGTGTGCGGTCTCCAAAGATGATGTTTTCATTACGATTGCGTTCCACCCTGAAACAAAAAAAACCGTCGACAGTTGCCGCATAGCCAGCAAAGTCGGTGCGAAGATCATCACCATCAGCAATCGTGAAACTTCGCCTATTCGGGCCTTCGGCCATCATAATTTTACCGCCCATTCACAAGGACCTTTTTATTTTAACCCCATGGCTAGTCTATTTGTCATCATTGAAACTCTTATTGCAGAAACAGCCCGCATCAAAGGCAAAGATACAATTGAGCTCTTGAAAAAACGCGAAAAAGTTTTTGAAGAATTGGGTATTGAGTTCACATAAGCCTTAAGCCATTAAGAATTTCGGAAGTAATGCCCTAGCTAGTCAGCAAAGATACCGTTTAAATAAATTTCAATAAAAATTCTGCCATGAACACCAAGATCAACTTTATCTTGGGGGCAAAAATGTTGGCCTAGCATTCCATGTAGAAAACAAAGAAAACCAACAGCGCATGTATCTGAGGTAAGGTTATCCCTCAATTGATGTGATTTTGATATGGCGTTAAAACCATGAAGAAGACTGTTTTTAAATTGAGCTTTTTCTTCATTCAGAAAATTTTGAAGTGCAGATTTATTTTCAGTGCTTTCTACATTATTCATCACAATTTGAAAAGCTTGCCCAACCTGATGGTCACTTTTAATCAGGTCAATCAATTCAAAAATGATCTGTTTAAACCTTTCCAATGCCGCCCCTTCTTCAAGTGCAAATATCTTTGCTTTCAAGGGCTCTATTTTCGGCATGGAATATGTTTCCCATAAGGCACGGATAATATCGTCTTTACCTTTGAAATGCCAATAAACAGCCCCTCTCGTAAGACCTGCTTCTTCTGCAATATGATTGAGTGTGGTGGAAGCAACACCTTGTGTTGTGAAAAGACGGCTTGCAGTTTCTAACAATAAATGAAAAGTTTTTTCTGCTTCTTCTTTTGTTTTTCGCGCCATCGTTCTTACCTATTGATATATGTTGTACATTTTATTATATACATTCAAGAATGTATGTTAGTGAACTGGTTAACAAAACGAGAATGGGTTTTCGCCTATTAATAACAAAATTTTTGGGCTTGGAGTAAAAAAATGAAGAATATTGGCTTTGCATTGATCATGCTTTTAACATTAACAGCATGTGATGAAAAAGAAGAAATCATTGACAAGGCTGACCTTGTTCGCCCTGCCAAAGTTGCAATAGCGACCAGCAAAATGCAAGAACACAACAGAGTGTTCCCCGGTGTTACAGAAGCAACGCGCAGATCAACATTGGCCTTTCGCGTAAGTGGTCAAGTGATTGAACTTCCAGTTCGTGCAGGCAAGCTCATTAAAGAAGGCGATTTAATTGCACGCATTGATGATGCAACCTATCGCAACAACTTGTCTGATCGCAAAGCAAAATACCAATTGGCTAAAACTGAATTGAGCCGCCAAAAAACTCTATTCGAGCAAAAACACGTTGCCAAATCTCGCTTAGACGAAGCCTATTCAAATTTTGAAGCCGCACAAGCAGCCTATCAATTAGCAAAAGATGACCTCAGCTATACCCAACTTACAGCGCCTTATGATGGGCTGGTAAGCCGTATTGATATTGATAATTTTCAAAATGTTCAAGCTAAAGAAGCCATTGTGCAATTCCAAGGCGCAAAAGAAATTGATGTTGTTTTCAATGTACCAGAAAGCTTGTTTTTACAATTAAATAAAGACAATACAAACGACGGCCATGTACTTGTTCGTTTTGACTCAATGCCCGAGCGTCCTTTTGATGCATTTTACCGCGAACATGAAACACTTCCAGATGCAACGACCCGTTCTTTTAAAGTAACTGTTTCAATGCCTCTGCCCTCAGACTTAACCGTTCTACCGGGCATGAGTGTCAATGTCAGTTTAAACCTATCTCAAGTATTTAATACGGGCGTGCAGGGTGTACTCCTTCCCCTTGAAGCCGTGTTTGAAGACGCAAACACCACATGGGTCTGGAAATTGGATGAAGACAATATTGCCCATAAAACCCAAGTAAAAACCAAAAGTATTGAAGGTAAAAACATTCGTGTTCTTGAAGGCGTGGCAGAGGGCGAACGTGTGATTTCAGCCGGTGTATCTTATATCCGCGAAGGTCAAAAAATTCGTCCCATCACTAAAGAACGTGGCCTTTAAGGGGAGTTAAGAATATGAATTTAACAGAATATGCTATTAAGCGAAAAGTTGTCAGCTGGATGGTGACCATCCTATTGATCGGTGGCGGCATTATATCTTTCCTTGGCCTTGGGCGACTGGAAGATCCTGAATTTACAATTAAAGAAGCCATTATCGCCACAGCTTACCCCGGTGCCTCAGCCCAAGAGGTTGAAGAAGAAGTTACGCTTCCCATTGAAAATGTTATTCAGCAATTGCCCTATGTTGATAACATCAGATCTATTTCTTCTGCGGGTTTGTCTCAAGTCACAGTGGAGATGAAAAGCACCTACCGCAAAGATGACCTCGCCCAAATTTGGGACGAAATGCGCCGCAAAATACGCGATATGCAAGGCGGTCTTCCCAGCGGTGTGCAAGAACCAAGAATTAACGATGATTTCAGTGACGTCTATGGCGTCTTTATGGCCGTCACGGGTAACGGGTATTCCTATGAAGAATTAGCTGATTATGTGGATTACATACGTCGTGAACTCATCCTTGTTGATGGTGTCGGTAAAGTTTCCGTTGGCGGTCGGCGGTCCGAACAAATCATTTTAGAAGTCAATCGTGCAAAACTATCCTCTTTAAACATGTCATTAAGTGCGTTGAAAAACCTATTACAAAATCAAAATATGGTAAGTAACGCAGGGCGTATTCAGGCGGGCAGTGAATATATCCGCCTCAGCTCGACAGGCACATATGACACAGTTGGCGATCTTCCTAATCTCATGATTGGTCAAGCCAACGGGCAACTGATTTACCTGAGTGATGTTGCAACGATTACACGGACCTATGAAGACCCTCCGGCGCAAACCTATCGATTTAATGGAGACGAAGCCCTTACATTAGGTGTTTCTTTCTCAAGTGGTGTGAATGTTGTAAAAATCGGTGAAGATATCCAAAACCGTTTGGCTGAATTAGAATATGCACGGCCCATCGGAATGGAAATTGGTATGATCTACGATCAACCAAGCCAAGTCGAACAATCCGTCAGTGGCTTCGTGGTTAGCCTTGGACAAGCCATTGCTATTGTCGTCGTCGTCCTTCTCATCGCGATGGGAATGCGTTCTGGTATTTTGATGAGCCTCATCCTGTTGTTAACCATTTTAGCAACCTTCATCGGCATGAAATTATTTAGCATTGATCTACATCGTATTTCATTAGGGGCTTTGGTCATTGCATTGGGCATGCTGGTTGATAATGCGATCGTGATTACCGAAGGTATTTTGATCGGTTTGAAAATGGGCCTCTCTCGGCTTGAAGCTTCAAAACGTATTATCTCACAAACTCTATGGCCTTTATTGGGGGCAACCGTTATTTCCATAACCGCCTTTGCTCCCATTGGTTTGTCACCAGATATGTCTGGTGAATTTGCAGGTTCTCTTTTCTGGGTTTTGCTTATTTCCTTGATGGTCAGTTGGGTAATGGCGATTACGTTAACCCCTTTCTTTGCCAACATGATGTTTAAAGAAACCCCGATTAATCAGAATGATGAAGAAATCGATCCCTATAAAGGTGTGTTCTATCAGGCTTATAAATCAATCCTCTTGAAAGCTTTACGTTTTAGAATGGTAAGCATCGCCCTTCTTTTGCTTACTATGGGCGGAGCTGTCTACGGTTTTGGTTTTGTAAATAAAGCTTTTTTCCCTCCCTCAAACCTACCTGTGATCACGGTTGATTATTGGTTGCCAGAAGGTTCAGACGTACGTGTCACAGAGACAGATATGGCTGATCTGGAAAAATTGATTATAAAAAATACCGAAATCAAAAAGATCACCACAACCGTTGGTCAAGGGGCCATGAGGTTTTTGCTGACCTATGCAGGTGAAAGAAGCTATGCCAGTTTTGGTCAATTCATTATCGAAGTTAAAGAAGGCGGTGATGTCGCTGCTGTTCGAAATTGGGTTGATGATTTAATTCGAAAAGAAGCTCCACAAGCTTTTTCAAAATCTGATCGTATTTTTGTCGGCCCTGCAACAAAAGCAAAAGTCGAAGCCCGCTTGTCCGGTCCTGATGGTCATATGTTGCGTAAAATTTCCACTGAAATTCAAGAAATTTTCCGCAATGATCCAGATGCGATTAACATTCGACATGATTGGCGTGAACGCACAAAAGTATTGCGCCCTAAATTTGCAGAAGCAGAAGCGCGCCGTTTGGGAATTTCTAAATCCGATTTAGATAACGCCCTTGCTATGAATGTCACAGGTGTACCTGTTGGTCTGTTACGTGATGGTTCAACCCTATTACCCATTTTATTGCGCCAACCTTTGGAAGAACGCTCAGATGTGAGCCAATTGGGCAACGTACAAATCTACAGCCCGGCTTTGAACCAATATGTGAATATTGATCAAGTTGTTCATGAAATCGGCTTGGAATGGGAAAACCCCTTAATCATGCGCCGGGATCGCAAACGAACCGTACAAATTTGGGCCGATCCTGATCCCCAAGGAGATACAAACTCATTCGCGTTGTTTGAAAGGTTACGTCCTCAAGTAGAAGCCTTCGAATTGCCAGCAGGTTACGAACTTTCATGGGGTGGTGAATTTGAATCTCAACAAAAAGCCAACGAAGCGATCTTTGAATTCGTTCCCTTAGGTGTGGTCGTTATGATTGCCATTACGGTCTTGCTGTTTAATTCCCTTAAACAAACTGCCGTTGTATGGTTAACCGTGCCACTTTCTATCATTGGTGTCAGCATTGGCCTTTTACTGTTTAATCAACCGTTCAGCTTTACCGCTTTGTTGGGTTTTTTAAGCTTATCGGGCATGGTGTTGAAAAATGGTATTGTTTTGGTAGAAGAAATAAAACGCCTCAAAGAAGAAGAAGGGATGGATTGGCATGATGCGGTCACTCACGCCTCTGTCAGCCGACTTCGTCCTGTTGTTATGGCTGCAATCACAACTGTTTTGGGTCTCATTCCCTTGTTAAGTGATGTGTTTTTTGCCCCGCTGGCTGTGACCGTCATGTTCGGTCTTGGTTTTGCAACAGTTCTTACATTGATTGTAGTCCCTGTACTTTTCGCCCTGTTTTATGGTGTCCATTACCATAAAGCTGAATTAAAATAATCCTTATAACATGGCAAAATAGGGCTACTTGTACCGGCGACCTCAACCGATCAACGCAACACATATATTAAACCTGTCCACTGGCATTTCAAATTGCAATATCTTTCTTGGACGTTCGTTTAACTGACGAGCAACTTTGTTTAGATGTGCCTTCGAATGTGCGGACAGGTCGGTTCCTTTTGGAAAATATTGCCAGAGCAATCGTGTGGTATTCTCGTTGGAACCGCGTTGCCACGGACTTCGTAGATCACAGAAATAAACATCAATATCTTGTAAGCTTGTTTGAGATTACGCGTTGCAAAAATATGTTCCCGGTAAATTTACAAAACTTTGGTCTCAAAGCTCTAACCCAATCTTGGATTTCTGCATCAACGCCAAGATACTTATCATGGCCTCCATTGCGTTTGATCTCACGACGGACTGTTGAGGCTGAGAGATAAAGCTCTCTGGAAACCACGCAGATGGACTGGCATGGCGCTATGCCACGCGAAATGATCTCGCGTTCAACAAGTGTTAACGCCAATTTTGATCGGTTGAGGTTAGAGACCGCCCTCCTCCCCAGCTCAGTAATTCGATTTCGTTGGACAATACTTCTTTGTGTTTATTTCACCTTGTTTTTTTTCAACAGCCAATCTCAATGCTTTCAGCCCTTCGTTTTTATCATGTGCTTTTTTGTTCTTACATCTTTTCCTTTGATGATTTTCTTATCCGTAGTCTTACGTGGTTTACTATCTTTAAAGTCGTCTTCTTTACCGCGTTCAATAGCCGCTATCATTTTGTCATCGGCATTTAATTCTTGGGGCTATCCTAGATAACGCCAAATTATAATAGCTTGCCCCAGGCACCTTGCTGTTATGTGCAAAGCAAATCCCTACATATAATAGCCTTGGACCTCTTTTGATAGTGTCGAGCTGATTTCAACACGATATCCTAGAAAAATAAATATTGTCAGGAACGATAAGCGTTGTATTTATTTCGATAATCATCAGAATATAAAAATTTGGGATTGTCGATAACGTGGCGAATACATAGGTGTATTGGTCGCGAGGTAGTCTTGTTTCACGCCTTTATAAGAACAGCCCCTTACCAATGTGCTATATGATGGATATACCCTCAAAATATAATAACATGAAATGAACAAATATGCCTCGTAAAAGCTCACCTTCCGATCAAGACAATCTCATTTGTAATTTTACAGGCGGAGCTGTGTATCATCGTTATTTATTTGGTGGTGGGCGGGGGCAAAGTTTGCCCAAAGCTATTGGCATGAAAAAAGATAAGTCACCTCGCGTTGTTGATGCCACCGCCGGATTGGGCGGGGATTCATTTCTGTTGGCGTCCTTAGGAGCTGAGGTCACTTTGATCGAACGCTCACCTCATATGTATAAATTACTCGAAGATGGAATGGCACGCGCGCGTGAGTTTGACAATGATATAGCCAAGATCATGGAGCGAATGACCCTAATCTATGGTGATGCCATCGACCTATTGCCCAGCCTGTCTCCCGAAATTATCCTAGTCGATCCCATGCATCCAGAGCGCAAGAAAAAATCGCTAGTTAAAATCGAGATGCGTCACATTCGTAAACTTGTCGGCACGGATGAAGATTCCGTCAAGCTGATGCAGGTCAGCTTAACCAACGCGAAAAAACGCGTGGTGCTGAAATGGCCTCGGCGTGCCGACCCTATGTTGGGTATCCGCCCCTGCTCTCACCAAATCCTCGGTAAATCCACTCGTTATGATGTGTTTATGACTGGTTAAGTTGAACCCTAAGTTTTTCTCACTCATCTACATTTTCATCATCAATATTTTTTCAAAACATGAATGTGTTCCCCTTGCGTGTCATTACTTCTCGTCAGCACTAATGGTGCCAAACATATAAATTGAACACATCAAGTTTTTTACATTATCGGAATGTCTGAAAATGGCTAAAAGCAGTCGTGTTGGTTTAAGAACCATCGACAGATAACTGTAATTAAGCAGGTATATTTTATTCTGCGAAAATATTCATCTGACGTTCTGCTTCAACCCATTGTGGTACCCAGTTAGGTAAGACAGGGGCTGGGCCTGTGTAGTTCAGGCTTTTGAGGATTTCGGCTGAGGGGATATTTCCTTTATGCCCTCTAAAAAGACCACGGACCAATCCAACGCAATAAACCGTTCCCTTGCGTTCGAAACGTTGTTCCATATAGATCCATTTTTCATCCCAGCCGATCACCCTTGTGCGCAATTGATAGGATTGAAAAGGTTTTAAGGATTTACAATAGCGAATGCTGGTGCCGCCAACGATGGGGGCCCATTTATTTTTCCCAACCGTTTTTGCCAGACCCGTTTGGATTAAAAGGGCAATGCGGCCTAAATCCATCTTGGATAGATAGCGTGCATTGGTCATATGCATATTGAGGTCAAGATCTGTTGGTAAGACACGCAAATTCAAATAAATGTCATCCGTCACCTTGACCTTGGGACGCATCAAACAGAGCAGAATGATTTTGAACATTCGAAAAAATAAATTCATGAATGAGGTCGCCCCTTCAAAACGACTTCAAAGGGGCGAATTCCTTACTTGTTAAAATGCGTCGCTTGATAGGCCCATCGTGCTGGCACTGCCTGCCATGATGGATGTTGCAAGGCTTGAGCATTGCGGCATCAATTTTTGCACATAAAACCGCGCAGTCTCGATTTTAGCTTGGTAGAATGCTGCATCATCACCATCCATTTTATCTAAAGACAGCTCTGCCATTTTGCACCACATAAAGCCAAGCGAGACCAGACCAATGAGACGTAAATATTCCGTCGCATCTGCTGCGGCATCATCTGGATTTTTAATACCAGCTTCTGCCAAATACCCCGTAACTTGTTGCAATCGCATGAAGCTTTTGGCTAAGGGTTGGACGAATTCAGCCATTTTGGGATCAGATACATATTTTTCAATATAGGCCTGCACAGGGTGGAAGAAACTGCGCAAATATCGCCCCGCATAGGCTGGCATTTTGCGACCAATAAGATCAAGCGCTTGAATGCCATTGGTGCCTTCATAAATTTGTGCAATACGGGCATCACGAATATATTGTTCCATTCCATGTTCGCGAATAAAACCATGCCCGCCAAAGACTTGTACGCCGTGATTGGCACATTCATATCCCAAATCGGTAAAGAGTCCTTTTACGATCGGTGTCATTAACTGGACAAAATCATCGGCCTCGTTCTTTCGTTTATCATCTGGGTTTTGCAAAGAATGATCTATTTCTTGTGCAACCCATGCAGATAATGCCCGCATCCCTTCGATATAGCTGCGCATGGTTAACAACATACGACGCACATCTGGGTGAACAATGATGGGGTCAGCCGCTGTTTCAGGCTGTTTTACACCTGTAAGGCTGCGTCCTTGAATGCGATCACGGGCATATTCCACAGCCCCTTGATAAGATATTTCTGCAAGCCCAAGGCCTTGCCCCGCCACATCAAGGCGGGCTTGGTTCATAACGGTGAACATGTTTTTCATGCCGTCACCAACATGCCCGATGATAAAGCCTTTGGCCCCATCAAAATTCATCACACAGGTGCTGGAGGCTTTGATGCCCATCTTATGTTCGATGGCCCCACAAGTCACATTATTGGCCGCGCCAACTTGATCGTTTTCATCAAGGCTGAACTTGGGAACGAGGAAAAGACTTAAACCTTTGGTGCCTTCGCTCGCATTCGGTAATTTGGCCAAGACCAAATGAATGATGTTTTCTGAGAGATCATGTTCCCCCGCAGAGATGAAGATTTTTGTGCCAGTTATATTATAACTACCGTCTTCATTGGGGTTTGCTTTGGTGCGACATAAACCAAGATCCGTGCCACAATGTGGTTCCGTCAAACACATGGTACCAGACCAAGTGCCATCAATCATGTTTGGCAACCAGCGTTGTTTTAGCTCAGCCGTTGCATGGGCATTGATTGATTTATATGCCGCATATGTTAGGCCGGGGTACATGCCAAAGGATAGATTTGCCGAACAACACATTTCATTGACCAAGGATGTGATCATCTTAGGCAAGCCCATGCCACCATACTCAGGAGTGCAGGCTATACCTGTCCAACCGCCTTGTGAAAATAATTTATAAGCTTCTTTAAATCCCGTTGGTGTGGTGACAGACCCATCCGCATTATGAATGCATCCTTCTTCATCGCCTGTGCGATTAAGTGGGTAAAGAACTTCAGCATTTATTTTCGCGGCTTCAATTAAAATAGGGTCAACCAAATCGCGTGTGGCATCTTCAAAACCGGGCAAACTGGTGAGATCTTCTGCATTAAACAATTCATAAAGAACGAACTGCATATCGCGAAGAGGGGCGCTATATCTTGTCATTTGATATCGTCCTTCTAATTACGCAAAGGTTTGTTTTTAAGGAGCATATGTTCAACGCGTGCCAATGTGTCTGGATGGCGCACGAGTTTCATGAACATCTCTCTCTCTAATTCAAGAATGTCGTCTTCTTCGCATTCAACAGTTAGATCCGCATCTGCGCCGCCCGTTAAAATTTGGCCGAGATGGGCTGAGACAACTTGGTCATGGGGTGTGGCTTTACCAATATTGACAAAACCATCGACCGCCATTTTAAAGGCAACCTGTCCACTTTCACCTGCAAGATGAAAAGTAACTTCTTCAGGCGCTTCATAGCCATCAACTAAACTTAAGGCCCGCGCCTTTGCATCGGCCAATAACCGATAACGGTTCATGGTGATGTGATCATCGCCGCGCAAGATCATCATGTCGCGCATCTCATCTGCTGATTTTGCGACTTGTGCTGTGCTGATCATTTCGAACACTTTGCTGGCAGCCGCCATAGGACCCTTTGGATGACGCGGGTTTGTTGACCAGCGCGACATCATTTCCTTACAACCACCCCAAGCTGGGATCAAACCAACACCGACTTCCACAAGACCTGCATAGGTTTCTGCGTGCGGTTGAACCGCATCACTATGCAGCAAAAATTCACAGCCACCGCCCAATGCCATGCCCGCAGGCGCAGACACAACAGGGAAAGCTGCATATTTAATCGCTTTTAAGGTATCTTGTCCGGTCTCGACCATATTTTCAATTTCTGACCAAGCCGCAATATTGGCTGCAAAAAGAGCAAGGCCTAAGTTTGCACCAACAGAAAAATTACTGCCTTCATTATAGATCACCATCGCTTTGTGGTTTTTTTTCACTTCGCGTAATGATTTTTGCATCAACTGCATGATTTGTGGATCAAGTGAATTCATCATGGATGTGAATTCAAAACAAACCACACCATCCCCAATATCCCAAAGTGATGCTGACGCATTTTTCAAAATAGGTTTGGATGTACGTTTGATATCTTCCAACATGATGACACCATCGGGGCGCACCATTTCGATATATTCACCCGTATGGCTAAGCTCGAAACGTTGTCCGTCAGTAACCTTATAGAATTTGCGATCACCCGCAGTTTTCAACAAGGCAGGGACTTCAACGCCGTCCGCTTTTAATTTTTCAGATAACCAATCCGCACCGATGATATCTATCAATTCGAACGGTCCCAATTTCCAATTATAGCCAAGGCGCATGGCCTCATCCACATCAGATATTTTTTCAGCCGCTTCGGGAACCAAGCTTGCCGCATAGGCGAGTGTTTTTGACAACATGCGCCAAGCGTATTGCCCACCACGATCTTCATGGGTGAGAAGTTTACGCAAATCTTTTGGTTTGAGCTTGCCACTTGCCAATGTTGATTTTGTGCTTTTGGCATAACTGCGATCATTCAGATTGACGGACTCTTTTACCTTGCCACCGTCTTCACGATTGATGCGATAAAAACCACCCTTGCCTTTGCGCCCCGTGTATCCGTCTTTGATCATTTCTTCGACCAAGGAAACACCTTTAAAATACTGATGTAGCATATCTGATGGCGGCAAAGCCTGTTGCATGGAACCAACCACATGAGGCATGAGGTCAAGCCCCACCAAATCCATCAAACCAAAGATACCTGTTTTAGGAACACCACAAGGTTTGCCCGCAACCGCATCGGTTTCTTCAACTGTTAATCCACAGGCAATAGCTTCTTGTAAGGCCATGCCCATCCAAAAGATACCCAGACGGTTTGCGATGAAACCGGGGCTGTCTTTGCACTCAATAACCGATTTTCCAAGTTTATGGTCACAAAATTGAGATACAACAGCCAGAGCATCCGGATCGGTTTTTATTCCGCGAACGACTTCTAACAACCGCATGTATCGTGGCGGGTTAAAAAAATGTGTGACGATAAAGTTCTTGGCAAAATCTTCGCTTAACCCATCAACCAATGTTTCCAAAGGAATGGTGGATGTATTGGAAGATACAACACAAGTTGGTTTACGAAATTCTTCAATTTTGCGATAAAGATCTTGCTTGATGTCTAGCCGTTCGATAACCGCCTCAATCACCCAATCACAATCGGAAATAAGATCAAGGTTATCTTCAATATTTCCGGTAATGACACGCTTGGCATTACGTTTGTGCATGAAGGCCGCCGGATTGGCTTTCAATAATTTTTTGACAGCCCCTTCAGCAATGATATTTCGATTACGGGCATCTTGTGGAACTATATCGAGAAGAACGACTTCGTGTCCGGCATTGGCCACATGCGCTGCAATACCAGCCCCCATGACGCCTGCGCCGATCACGCATATTTTTTCAATTGATCGGGTCATTAAATCGCCTCCAATACAGTCGCGATACCCTGACCGCCACCGATGCATTGGGTTGAAAGTGCGTATTTGCCCCCTTCGCGCCTTAACAATGAAGACGCCTTACCGACAATGCGCGCTCCCGTCGCACCTAAGGGATGACCAAGGGCAATGGCACCACCATCTAAATTTACTTTGGCAAGATTAATACCAAGTTCATTCAAACTTGCGATGGATTGGGCCGCAAAAGCTTCGTTAATTTCAATGATGTCCATATCATCGATCTTAAGGCCTGCGCGCATCAGCGCTTTTTGTGTCGATTTGATCGGGCCGAGGCCCATAACTTCAGGTCCGCAACCCGAAACCGCAATTGATTTGATGCGGGCAAGCTTATCAAGGCCATTTGCATCTGCATATTCTTCTGAACAAACAAGAACAGCAGAGGCCCCATCGGTAAGAGGTGAAGACGTGCCCGCTGTAACGCTACCATTTTCATCAAAGGCCAGCTTAAGCCCCGCCATATCTTGCACCGTCACGCCAGAACGAATGCAACCATCTTGAGTAACGCCATTGATGGGAACGATTTCATCATCAAAACGACCTGCAGCTTGTGCGTTTGCAGCTTTTTCATGAGACAGCACGGCAAAAGCATCTTGTTCTTCGCGGCTCAAACCATACTGTTTGGCAACGTTTTCTGCCGTTTCACCCATGCCCATATAGGCTTGGGGCATTTCTTTATAAAGGGCTGCGTTCGGCATGGGGTTGAAACCAACCATAGGGATCCGGCTCATGGTTTCCACACCTGCGCAAATAAAGACTTCACCCGCCCCCATTTGAATGGCACCGGCCGCTTGATGGATGGATTGCATGGATGATCCGCAAAAACGATTAACGGTGACGCCACCAACAGATTCTGGCAAACCTGCGATGAAAGAGATCAGACGTGCAACATTAAAGCCTTGTTCTGCTTCTGGAAAAGAACAGCCACATATCAAATCTTCAATATCGTCGACATTGACACCTGAACTTGAGACGAGAGCTTTTACCACTTCTGCTGCCATATCATCGGCGCGCACCTTTGCAAGTGCCCCTTTATAGGCGAAATGGTAGGGGGAGCGTTTATATCCCGCAATAACCACGTTTTTCATCTTTTAAATCTCCATGATATCTTGTCGTTAAACAATTTTGTTTATGACTGGGTTACATCACGTTTCAGCAGGTTCTAAGGCTTGGACACATTGGTTGTCGATTTCCTTTAATTCCACCAAAACACGATCAAGTTCACAGCGTTGTTCTTCTAAATCCAAAACGCGGATGCGAACTTTTTTCAATAACATTTGGACTTGTTCTACTTGGCTGCGATCTGCTTCGTAGAGTTCCAAAAACTCTCTAATTTCGCCTAGGCTGAAGCCTAAACGTTTACCTCGAAGAATAAGGACAAGACGGGCCCGATCTTTGCGGGTGTAGATCCTTGTATTTCCAGCCCGCTTTGGAAAAAGTAAATCTTTGCTTTCGTAAAAACGAATAGCACGGGGTGTAATTCCCAATTCCTTAGCTAATTCTGGAACGGTATGAAATTCTTCTTCTGGCATTGAAATTCTCCTGACCTCTTAAGGCCCTAAAAGTAATCTAACTTACGTATACGTCACTTGCAAGATAAAATGATACTTAACTATCTCATAGTTCCACATATTTCTGTAAGGTTACTTGGAGTCCCTGATCAAGAAGCTTTTAACTCTTTGCTTTTAATTACTTCTTCGGCAACCAATTCTTTCTTGGAAAGTTTGCCAATCATTGTTTTGGGCAATTCATCGCGAATCTCGATTGATTTTGGCATCTCAATTCGTGAAATTTTATCATGAAGGAAAAGCTTAATGTCAGCTTCGCTTAAACTGCCATGTGTTTCCGACAGTTTTACAAAGGCTTTTGGCGCTTGGCCCCGATAGTCATCATCAATGGCAATGACGGTGGCTTCAAGGATACCAGGATGAAGATATAAAGCTTCTTCAATGGCCCGAGGATAAACATTATAACCGCCACATAAAATAACATCTTTGATACGATCAACTAAGAAAATGAAACCATCTTCGTCGATATACCCAACATCACCTGTATGCAAAAAACCATCAATGATGGTTTCATCTGTGGCACCGGGATGCCGCCAGTATCCTTGCATAATCTGGGGACCACGCGCACAGACTTCCCCTTTTTCACCTTGTTTTAAAACACGGTGTTTATTATCCAAATCTCGAATTTGAATTTCGGTACCGTCTAAAGCCAAACCAATAGAGCCATCTTTGGCAGCCTTATCCATTGGGTTGGCGCTTAGCACAGGCGAGGCCTCGCTCAATCCATAACCTTCAACCAAAACACAGCCGGTTAATTTTTCAAAAGTGCGTTTAATTTCAACGGGCAAAGGTGCGCCACCCGAAAAACAAAATTTGATGGACGATAAATCATATTTTGATAGGTTTTTGGCTGTATTGATCACGTTATAAATCGTTGGCACGGCGGGAAATAAGGTCGGGCGTTTTTTATGAATCGCTTTTAAAGCTTGGTTTAGATCAAAACGCGGTTGCAAAATGATCTCTGCGGCAAGCACAATTCCAACATTCATAACCATGGTCATGGCAAAAACATGAAAGAACGGCAAAATGCCAAGAATACATTCAGCCCCTTCTATATAGTTAGGCAACCTATTGACCGCTTGAAGCGCGTTTGCTGCAATATTATTATGAGATAACATCGCCCCTTTGGGTTTCCCCGTCGTGCCACCTGTATATTGCAAAACTGCAATATCTTTCATTAAATCAATTTCAATGGCGCAAGGTTTTCCATCTGTATTTGTCAGGCGCCTATAAGACATATGCTGTGGATCTTTAGGAAATTCTATCAATTCTGATCGTTTCAACACATTAAACAACATGCCTTTGACTTTTGGCAAAATGTCTTCCATTGAACAGACAATGATCCTAGACAAGCACGTTGTTTTTAAACATTTGGCGACCTTGGGATAAATTTGTTTAAGGTCTAGCGTGATCATAATGTCAGTTTGTGAATCATTGATTTGATGTTCTAATTCGCGTTCAGCATAAAGTGGATTGTAATTAACAACAGTTCCACCAATCTTTAAAATAGCGTAATAACAAATCACCGAATAAGGTGTATTTGGTAGACACAAGCCCACATGAACACCTTTTTTCACGCCCAGTTGTTGTAGCCCGCGCGCTGTTAGATTGACCTGTTGGCCAACTTCGCCATATGTCATTTTTTTATCAAGAAAATCGAGACAAGCATTGTTTGGAAATCGGCTGACGGCACGTTCAAACAAATCAACAACATTTAATTTGAGTCCGAGTTCTTCAACATCATTATTTTTATTTATATCACCCATGGGTGCATTCCTCTTATTCGGATCGAAATGGAAGCCCGCCGGACCGAAGCCCAGCGGGAATAAATTAAAACTTCCAAGTGGCGTTTAGGGCCAAAATATTAACGTTCGAATCATATGTCCCTGTGACGCCACCGCCTAACGCAGAGGCTTGTTCAATAAGGTTCGCATCTTTTGTAATAATATGACTGAAACCAACATTCATATCAAAATTATCTTTGGAATAACCATATCCAAGTGACAGCCACAGGCGGTCAGAATCTGGAATGCGGGCTGTGCGATGTTCCGTTTCAACAGCTTTTTGATCATACGCGATACCGCCGCGAAATGTCGAATTGGTATCATATCTGTAATCAGCACCTAAAGAGACAAAATGAGACGCTTTCCAATTTTCATAAATATTTTCATCTTCAACACCGTTTTCATCTAGGACTTGTAGCTTTTTGAAAACTGTCCATTGGGTGCGTGACACATCAGCAAGGAACGTCCATTGATCATTAATGTCATGACTGAAACCTAAAGAGAAAATATCAGGTGTTGTGAATTTTGCAGAGGCATTATGGCTTGTAGCTTGCTTGCCTGCACCAGTGATCACACCTTGGGTCGCAGCTGATACACCTTCGTATTTTATCTCACCTTTAATATTATGTTTGACCCTTGATTGATAATTAAATCCAAGACGTGTGCCCTCATTAAATTCATATAGAAAACCAAGGCGTCCACCAAAGGCAAAATCATCACCGTTCAATACTGATTTACCATCATTTGAAATGGATGTTGAACCCACATCCGTGACAGCTTTTGTCAATGTTGTTTCAATATATTGCATCTGAACACCCACACCCACGGACAAGTTTTTATTTACGCGATAAGCAACACTGGGGGAGACATTGATCGTTTTTATCTCACTTTTTAAAGCGTGATAACGCCCTGCCCAATCATCATCATATTCTGTCGTCAAGCCAAAGGGTGTGTTGATGGCAATGCCCAATTTCAAATCTTCATTAACTTCATACATCCCATAAAATGCAGGAACAATTGCTGCAAGCCCTGCATCACCCCCATTGTCTGATCCAAGTGCTGTTGCTGCACCTGCCGTGGGATTAGT
>Ga0105358_10000471_pt1 | contig 20117 bp, 15 predicted proteins | sample GOMGulsemesocosm_5_FD_83509 | JGI IMG/M metagenome (GOLD analysis project Ga0105358, IMG submission 83509) | Methane-oxidizing microbial communities from mesocosms in the Gulf of Mexico - GOM15C Gulf of Mexico | ecosystem: Environmental > Aquatic > Marine > Cold seeps | place: Gulf of Mexico... | reverse complement strand
TGATAAACTCTTCTAATGGCATGTTCCAAATCGTTTTATAATGTTTTTTAGCGATTACTATATAAAGTTAGAATATGCCTTTTTCAACCTTGATAATAAAATTTTTAAGTCGCGCACGGCGCTAATCTACCACACGTATATCCAACTTCTAGCTTATATCCTCAACATCGACCGGAACTCATTAACTTTGCCTGATTAGGGAATTTACTGTCTAGTTCTTGAGTATTTATTTTAAGTTGGTTTCTGAATTTATAATGGTTTTTCTTAACCACCAACATTAGTGATATTAAACTATATTCTTATGTCAAAAATTGAGTTAATATTTAAACTTAGCGTTTGAATATAGAGTTTATTATCCTATAAATACTCCCCAAAACAAAGCTACAAGTTGTTGATTTTATTAGGATGTAAACATTCGAAAACCAACATGTAATGGAAGATTGAATGACTATTGACTCATTGAATTTAAAAGAGATAAGAAGCGTGCTCTTTGTGTGTATGGGCAATATTTGCCGTTCTCCTAGTGCTGAAGCAGTTTTTAGACACAAGGCAAAAGCTCAAGGCTTATCATTAGTAATTGATTCTGCTGGAACAGTTGGCGCACATGCCAAAGAAAAACCAGATCACCGTGCTCAAAAGGTGGGTGTTGAGCGTGGTTATTCATTTGATGGCTTAAAAGCACGTAAAGTAAAATTAGAAGACTTCGATAAGTTTGATCTTATTCTAGCAATGGATAATCACAATATTGAAGAGCTTAACAAAATAGCGCCTGATCATTTAAAGTCTAAAATATCGTTATTTTTAAACTTTGCCAAAAACAATGAAGAAACTGAAGTTCCTGATCCTTACTATGGCGGGGCTAATGGTTTTCGTTTTGTTCTAGATTTGGTTGAAGATGCCAGTGATGGTTTGTTAGCACAATTGAAATAATTAAAATTTAATGGGGCAAGATTTTTTTGTCAAGACAAGGGTTACTTAAATCATATTAATCATATAAATTTTTGGAACCGATCAAATCAGGGGTACTTAGGGTACAAATCCAATAGTGGCCCTAGCTTAGCCAATGCTGAGCCGGTATGTTTTTTAACCTAAAAAGGGAGGTGCTTTAGTGAGTGGTCACTTGATAAAATGCAGCTATTAATCAAACTATTAAATGGTCAAGTATCAGGGCAAAGTTGTCTTGATGTATTTACCGAGTCTCAAGATAATGCTTCTACTTGCCTGTACTGCCACTCACAAAGTATCAAACGCAATGGAAAAATAAATTGGAGTACTTCGACTGTATGCTCAATAGTCTAACGGTAAGAAAAAGTGCAGCTTCCTGTAACATCACAAAATTGTTATTTTTTAAATTTGTCTAAGGTTGACATTTTATGATCAGTCTTATGACTTCTTGGTAATGTTTCTTCTAGATCGTTTAAATTTTTTTTACGCATTCTCTGATTCGTATTTTTTTGAAATGTACTAAAGTTACCTACAATGATTACAAATGCAATAGTAATAAATACATAAGCTATCCAGTTATCCATGAGTTCCCCTATTTTTTGTCAATTTTTTGATTAATTCAAGTGCTTTTAATTGTTATTTTATCGGTTCATTAATTTGCAACAAAACGTGATGATTTATCGTGATTTTAGGTTTTAATTTACTTATTCACTCGTATTTACATTATTAATATAGCGTTTCTCTATCTCGGTTAAGTTATTAATAATTACTCTTTTACCAGCAATATCAGTGTTTATTAAACATTCTTGCAATGATTGAAGATTAAATATTGCTTGATATTGCTTTGCCAGTGGCACAAAAGATAAATGCCATGGCTCTGCGGCAACGCCACCTCGATAACAGCTATAGGGTAAATAAAAACCAAATTCTGCCGCGTGTTGTGTTAGCCAAAGAGATAACTTTCCCATCGGACCTGATTGTTGATATTCCCAAGGTTCAAGTTGAAGCGATTCACCTGCAGCTAATAAGTTTGGTGCATAGACATCAATATCGCAACCCCAATGATGCCTACTAGCCCCTGGTAGTGCAGAATAAAGTAAAATTGCTTCTATGATTTTCTCGTCAGATAAACGACTAATATCTACCGTTTCACCATTGGACTTTTTTATGGTGGTACGGCCAGTAAACTTGTTGTTCCATATTTGTAATTGTCGTTCAAATGAGCGAAAACCACTGGCAATCTTAAGTTCTATACCCGCTGTTTTCGCACTGCGTTTTAGTGCTTTAAAAGCACTATTTATTTGCTGGTGAATTCCAATGGTTGACATTGATGATGCTTGAACCGGTTTCATTACATTATGGTTCGCTAAGTTTTTGTCTGCTAGATTTTTATTAACTAAGCATTCACTGCCTATTGAATGCTTAGTTAAATAATGAATGTGTTGATCTGTTAAGCCAAGTAATTGCTTATCTATATCACCTACAATGGTTATGTTATTGATTATGTTATTTTTTGGCGTAATCATGAGTGTTTTCTACTAAATATTCTGTTTGATTTTCTATTAAAGAAGTACTTCTTTTAAACAAGTATAGTAAATATCGCAAAGCTTATCTAAGTCATCACAAGATACCGACTCATTTACTTGGTGTATGGTAGCATTGCATGGGCCCAGTTCGATAACTTTTGCGCCTGTTGGTGCTATAAAACGACCATCAGATGTACCACCAGAAGTAGATAAAACGGGTGGTGTTCCTGTTACGGATGCTACGGCGTTGCTTACCGACGTTAAAAAGTCTCCTTTTTCATTGTTTAGTTCGGTGATAAAAGGCTTACCATTAAAGGTCCATTTAATGTCATAGGTTAGCTTATGTTTGTTTAAAATAGACTCTACTTGTTCCACAATAATTTGATCAGTTAATTCCGTACTATAACGTAAATTAAATAATGCGGTTAAATGCCCAGGTACCACATTGGTGGCACCTGTGCCTGAGTTAATATTTGATAATTGAAAGCTAGTTGCAGGGAAATAATCATTACCATTATCCCAATGAGTCTGACTTAACTCTGTTAATGCAGGCATAGCGACATGAATAGGGTTCTCTACATGTTCAGGGTAGGCTACATGCCCTTGTTTACCTTTGATATCAACTTTTGCTGATATAGATCCCCGACGACCATTTTTAACAATATCACCTACCGTATTTGTACTTGAAGGCTCACCAACAATACAATAGGTTATTTTTTCATTACGCGCTTCTAACGTATCAATGACTCGTGTTGTACCGTTAATGAAGGGGCCTTCTTCATCACTGGTGATTAAATAAGTAATAGCGCCATTATATGTTGGATAGTCTTGGACAAAACGCTCAGTCGCTACAACCATAGCAGCAAGGCTACCTTTCATATCAGCCGTACCACGACCATAGAGCATGCCGTCAATTATTGTGGGTTCAAAGGGGGGAGTATTCCATAACTCTAAATTTCCTGGTGGAACAACATCGGTATGACCTGCAAAGCAAAACACTATATCATTAGAATCAACACCGCCGTTACGGCGAGACCATAAATTGGTAGTATCTTCAAAAATCATGGTTTCATTGTTAAAGCCAATCTTGGCTAAACGCTCTTTTATTAGCTGTTGACAACCGGCATCTTCTGGGGTGACTGATGGACGAGAAAGTAAGTCTATGGCTAGTTTTATTACATTGCTTGTTGGTTTTGACATGTTCACTCTTTACTTTTAATAGTGTAAATTCGGACTGGACTTTATTGAAAAATCGCTTGATATTTTTCAGCTTTAAAACCTAAGTGCAGTTGTTGAGTACTTGCAGAGGCATCTGTATCAATAAGCAGTAAAGGGCGCTTTAATAAAGTAGGTTGAGCAAGTACTTGCGCAAAAGCGACTTCATTAGTTAAGTTGTTTTTGATTTCATCACTTAAATTTCGGTAAGTGGTACTACGTTTGTTTAGTAGCGTACTCCAATCATTTAATTTGACAAATTTTGTTAGTAACTCATTGGATAATGGTTTTTGTTTGAAATCATAAAAAACATAGCTAATACCATTAGCTGTAAGCCACTTCTGCGATTTTTTTACTGTATCGCAATTATTTATGCCATATAATGTGATCATGTTTAGTGTTATCCAAAATCTAATAATTAATGTTTAATACTTAAGGTAATATAAGATAATATCAGAAAATATCGGCCATATCCGCTTTTCTTAAGATAGCTGAATGCCAAATCGGATGTTATTAGTATTTGAATTTAAAGACGCTTTGTGTCATTTGTAATATGTTAAAGTTAAATAAAATAGGGAACAAATGAGTAATTTATTAAAAAATAAAAAAGTTTTAGTTACAGGCTTAACCGATAAAAATAGTATTGCCTATGGTTGTGCAAAACAATTAATTATAAACGGGGCTGAAGTTGCGCTAACATATTTAAATGAAAAGTCTTATAAAAGATCAGTGCGTTCAATTGCACAAGAGTTAGGTGTAGATATTGTTTTACCTTTAGATGTCACAAATAATGATCAAGTTAAATCCTTATTTTCAAATTTAAAAACTAATTGGAATTCATTAGATGGGTTAATTCATTCGATGGCAGCAGGCGCTACCTCTTTAGAGGAATTGCAGGGAGATTTAATTGATTCAACAAGTAAAGGGTTTGCTCAAACGATGTATATTTCGGCTGAATCATTTCTTTATTTAGCTAAAGAAGCAAAAACTATGTTAAAGCCTGGAAGTTCATTAATGTGTATGAGTTATTTAGGTGCTAATGAGATTATTGATGGATATCACTTTATGTCACCAGCAAAAGCTGCACTTGAGGCTATTTCAAAAAACTTAGCTGTTGAATTAGGTAAAGGTGGTGTTAGAACAAATATTATTTCTCCAGGTACAATTATGACAAGGGCCGGAGGTTGTTTAAAAGATTTTGATCAAATGATGGAGAACTCTAGATTAAAAACGCCAAATAAATTATTAGCAACAATCTTTGATGTGGGAGATACGGCAGTATTTTTAACTTCAGACTTATCGAAATCAATTAATGGTCAAACGATATTTGTTGATAATGGGTACCATATAACAAGATAAATAATACTAGCGAAGAATAAGGTATAGGAAACGCAATGATATCCACAAAAGCTGTGGATATCATTGCGAATAATCTTTGTGTAGAGTTTTAAATTATTGTTTTTAACCTGAGCGGGTTTAATTCAGGACATACTGAGGCCCAACAACAGTAGGTGCAACATGGCTTTCAAGCAGTTTCAAAAATACTACATCACGCTACCCGCTTAACCTCCTTCCAATTAAAAAAGCTTCGCCATGAAGTTGAATCAAATATATCTAATAATTAAGTAGGTCAAGCTATTGCTGTTCATAAAGGCTCCAGTAAGCTTTAATCCGTCAGAGTTAAAAGGGATTATTGAAGCAGATGAAACATTTTTCCCGAGTCGTTTAAAGGCAAAAGAAAAATAGAGTGTAAATCACATAAACGAGGTGGTGGATGGATTAAACTTGTGCCCATCTTTATTGCGCTAGATCGCAGCGGTGTTGTATCACACAAGGTTTTAGAGTGTAATACTAAAGAAAAAATTCAAGCGCAGTTAAAGCCACTTTTATCATCAGGCTCAGTACTTTGCATCGATGGTAATATTTCATACAAAGGTATTGCAGAAGAATTATCTATTGACCATAAACGATTGATAGCACTTGATAATCGAGGGCATTTATCATATTCAAACGTTAAACAATTATATGACGCGTTGGAAGGGATGGTTCAAACGCTTTAATGGTGAAGGTAAAGACTACATTGAGAATTATTTGAGCTGGTTTAGATTTATGGAAGATAACAAAGAATATTCAGATCAAACGTGGATAAAAAAGGCTTTATAGTATGAATTATTACTTACCCACACTAAACTACAACACAGCCAAAAAGAGTGATAACAATAGGTGTGCCATCACTCTTTTTTAAGTTCGTTTGTATTATATATTAGGGCTTAATACAGCTATTAAGCTTATGCACGTGCTTCTTTAGCTTCTAAAGTACACGATTTTTCTTCTTCGATTAAACCTGCTTCAACCGCATCGATTGCACGTTGGTCATGCTTGTTAGCAGGACAACCACAAGTGTGTGCACTAACATTGTGTAAACGAGCTTGCTCTAAGTGCCATTGTGCTACTTTAATATGTTGATCTACATTCATTTTTCTTCTCCAGGACGGTAATTATATTTAAGCAAAATCTATCAAAATTGATAAGAGATGTGATTGTATTAAAAACCACGCGCATGTCTAGGGGAAACTTCATTAATAATGAAAATAAATGTTTATACTCACCTTTATGCTAGGCATTGATTAATTTTATTTTCCATTTTTTAAATAAGTGTTTGCAATGCTTGTTCTCTACTGCTGAATTGATACTTCTTATCTAATAACATTTCTAAAGATAGCCTGTGTAGAGATTGATTGATTTTGTCATTACCTGTGATAACCAACACTTTTTTATTTTTTGTTTTAGTACGTTCGATCAAGTCTGTAATCATCAGTGCGGTTGTTGTCCCTATTAATTTAGCACTTGATAGATCTATTACTAACGTGGTGAACGCTAGGTTTTCAGTAAATCGGCGAGATAACTCTCTCGAAACAGCAAAACTTACCGGACCGTCAATAGTTAATAATAGCGTGCCTGCTAAGGTTTTATTTAATCTTTTTTGAACCTCATCTGTTAAGTCAGTATTCACTTTTTTTGATGATATTTCACTTGTTAATTCATTCCCTTGTTTAAAAGTAATACTATCAAGTTGGATATTGGTTAAGCGATCTAAGGTCACTAAATTAGCGATAAACATGCCCACTAACACGGCGGTAATTAAATCAACAAATACGGTTAGTAGTAGCACTAATAACATTAAACAAGCAGAAAATAACCCCACCTTTTTTATCTGAAAAATAAAGCGCCAATCAATAATATCAATGCCCACTTTAATTAACATACCTGCGAGAACCGTATGAGGAATATACTGTGCGTAATCGCCTGCCCACAGGATCACAATTAATAAGGTCAATGAATGGACTATACCAGACAGGGCTGTTTTACCTCCTGCACGAATATTAATTGCCGTGCGCATGGTTGCACCTGCGCCTGGTAAGGCACCAAAAAAACCGGCAACGGTATTTGCAATTCCTTGGCCTACAAGCTCTTTGTCGCTATTGTGATGAGTCTCGGTCATAGTATCAGCAACCATTGATGTTAATAATGAGTCAATAGCACCTAAAACCGCTAATAAAAAGGCGAAATAGCCAACATGATAAAGAGACTCGAAAGAGAAGCTAGGTATTACTAAATTTGGAAAGCCTGTCGGAATTTTACCGATAATAGAAATACCATGTTGGGTGAAAAAGGTTGAACTAATGAGTGTTAATACGACTAATGCAAATAGTGGTGCAGGGACTATTTTAGTCCATTTTTTAGGCCAATATATTACGATTAAAAGTGTGATCACACCAAGTGAAGTAGCATAAATATTTTGTTGATTTAATGCGTTGGGGATATTCTTTAATGCAGTTAATGCGTTGCTGTAACCAGCGTTACCTAAAAGTGGAGATATTTGCAGCAAAATAATAATAATGCCAATACCTGTCATAAACCCAGAAATAACAGGGTAGGGAACCATAACAAAATACTTACCTAGTTTGAGTAAACCAAATAATATTTGAAATAACCCTGCTAAAATAACGCAAGTAAAGGCTAATACTAAGCCAGTCTCAGGGTGACTCGCTATTAACTGAGTTAATACTAATGCCATTACCACACTCATAGGCCCTGTTGGACCCGATATTTGTGTGGCAGTTCCGCCAAATAAGGCCGCAAAAAAGCCAACAAAAATAGCGCCGTAAACACCCGCTATAGCTCCTGCACCAGATGACACACCAAAGGCTAAAGCTAATGGTAACGCGATAACCGCAGCGGTTAAGCCGCCAAAAAGATCACCTTTAAGGTGCTTAATAGACATTTTATTTAATAATATAATTACTACAACTTAAATGTATTAGATGGATTTGACAGTATAGGTGAGGCTCAAAAAAAGGTGTTATTAGACTTTGGTATGCAAGCTAATGTGAACTTTAACACCATCAGGGCTTGATGATTATAAGCACTTATTTTTCAGAGGTGAAATTGGTAAATCAATCGAGAAATGTATAAACCTAAACTAAAGTGTGGCACCTCTTGCTTACGATGTTTTTTTTGGTTTTTATCACGTATTGATACCATAGAGTCGAATAAACTTTCGTATAGCTGTTCAGGTAATAAAATACCATTATTACTAATGAATAGGCTTGATAAAGTGGTACAGCCGTTTTATGCACGACAATTGTTGTTAAATTTTTTGCTGATTACCTTTCTATTACTCGTTCAAATGGTGGTAGAGAATCTAGCAGTTGTTTGCCGTAACGCTTTGTCACAACACGTTTATCCATTAATGTGATTACACCTTCATCTAGCTCATTGCGCAGTAATCTGCCACAGGCTTGTACAAGTTTTTTTGAGGTGTCAGGTACTGATAAAGTCATAAATGGGTTGCCACCTTTTGCACTAACATATTCTGCTTGTGCTTGTTCTACTGGCGAAGTGGGTACTGAGAAGGGGAGTTTGGTGATAATTAAATTAGTTAAATAATTCCCCGGTAAATCTAAGCCTTCTGAAAAACTTTGCGTACCAAAAATAATACTCTCTTTATTCTCATCACATCGTTTTTTATGGTTTTCAATAATGTGTTGGCGAGAATGCTCACCCTGTATCACAATGTCGAGTTTATGCTGTTCACGTAATGCTTGCGCTACTTTTTCCATTTGCCAGTAAGATGAAAACAACACCAGACTGGCATTGCCTTGCGCTAGGTATTTAGGTAATTTTTCAATAAGTTCGTCAGTAAATTCTGCTGCACTTGGCTCATTGATCATGTTAGCAACCACGAGCTGAGCATTATTTTGATAATCAAAAGGAGAGCCAACTTGTTGATATTGGCTACCGTCGTCATTTTTTAAACCCGCTTGAAAACGAAAGTGATCAAAAGAGTTAAGTGCTAATAAGGTTGCTGAGCACAATACAGCACCTTCACATTGACTCCAGAGCTTATCTTCTAAGGTAAAACCCACTTCAATGGGAGAAGCACAAAGTAAATAATCTTGGCGAGCATTGGCTTTATTCGGACTTTGTTTTTGTAGCCAACGTGCCATTGGTGCGGCTTTTTCACTGTCAGTTTTGGCATACATTTTCCAAAGCGCGGTTAAATTTTCTAGCCGTTGTAGCATAAAACCTGCTTCAGCTAGTATTGGCTCAGCTAAGTACATTTTTGTATCACCGTCTTTAACGGCTTCAATCAAAGCGTTGTATAATTTATTTAAGTGGTTTGATGATTTTCTGCCTAGTTCATGAATATCTTCCGCCCAACTTTTTAATACTTTAGGGATAATACCATTGTCAAAGCGATAGACTTGTTCATCATTTTTATTGTTACCTTTAAAGGTTTTTTTTAAGGTATTACTGTCTTGATTTTCAGCAAAATAAACGCTCGCATTATTATCAATAAAGGTGAGTACCTTTTGCATTTCCAACAATAAATCTTGGCAATCATCACCCAGTTTTAATGCCGGAGATATTGCCCGTTGCGATTTAATCAGCTTGGCCATTTTATCGCCAGTATCTCTTAGTTTAGTAAGCCAATCTATAGCGCCTCGTAAGGTAATGTTAGCACTAGAATGATCGCGAGTTACTTTAGGAAGATGATGAGCTTCATCAATAATATAAAACGTTTCATCAGGTGCAGACAGTATTCTACCGCCACCTAGTTCGAGATCGGCCAATAATAAACTATGGTTTACCACTAATACATGGGCTTGATCCATGGTTTCGCGCGCTTTATGAAATGGACAATGGCTATGCTCACTTAAGCTTTTTAAGCAGCTGTGTTTATCACTTTGTACCTGTGACCATATATGGTGGGGTAATTGAGTTTTCCATGAATCAATATCGCCTAGCCAACTACCATCAGTTAAAGCTTTATGCATGGCATTTAACGTGCGTATATCACTGGCTTTGGGTTTTTCAGCAAAAGTGAAGCCCACTTGCGGGGAATCAGCATTATGTGAAACGGCTTGGGTTAATTTTTGTCGACAAACATAGCGCTGTCGGCCTTTAGCTAAGGCAAAATCAAATTTAAGACCCGCATGCTTTTTCAAAAAAGGTAAGTCTTTGTCTACTAATTGTTCTTGTAACGCTACGGTAGCAGTTGAAATGCATACTTTTTTGTCGTGTGCTAACGCCAATGGTATAGCGCCTAAGCTATAGGCTAATGATTTACCCGTACCCGTACCGGCTTCAATCGTTATTATTTTTCTATCTTTGCTGTATTCACCTGCCAATGTTTTTGTTATTTCGGCAATTAAAAAGGTTTGCTGTTTACGCGGATTGAAATTGCTTAAGTTTTCACCGATCGTTTTATACGCTAGACGGATCACTTGTTTTAACTTGTCAGTTAACATTTATCGCAGTTTCCAAAGTTTAAAGAATAAAGTACACTGCTGTATATATTAACAGGTTTTGTTTTTTTATAAACAAACGAGTTAATAAAATTAACTGATAACACAAAAACAGATACCAACAATGCAGCAGAAAATTGAAAAGGGTTTTCTATTAACTCGTCAAGCGAGAGATCAAGCTAATAGCTTACAGATAACACTATGGCTAAAAACAGCCGTTGGCACTAAAAAACTTGTTATTGATGACGAGTTAACAGTATTTTTTGTTGAAGAACAGCAGGTAGCTCAAGCTGAGCAGTTATTACAACAACAGGGAATAACCCTTGTTAAACAGCAACGGTTAACTTTGAAAACTTTTGGCCAACAATTCGTACACGGTTTTTACTTTAAGACCTTAAGCCAATTTTATCGTGCCCGTGATTGCTTAAAAATAGCAAAAATAAAGTGTTATGAAGATGATATTCGTCCTGATGACAGATATTTGATGGAGCGGTTTATTACCGCGGATATCGATTTTATTGGTAATAGCGAGAACATAGTTAGTTCTTATGGTGTTAATTATGAAGGTGTTAGGTTTGATCGAGTTAATCAAGCAAAGTGTAAAGTCTCCGCACAAAGATCAACTATTGTATTGTCAATGTTATCCCTTGATATTGAATGTTCAATGGCTGGTGAGCTTTATTCAATTGGGCTTTATAGTAAAAATAAGAGTACCGATAATCAAGATACAGCGGCTAACAAAAATGAACTTAAACGGGTATTAATGATAGGTGAACCACAAGATAATGCTGATGCATATATTGTGTGGCTTAAAGATGAAAAACAACTATTAATTGAGTTGATTAAGCAAGTTTCACTTATTGATGCAGATATTTTTATTGGTTGGAATGTTATTAATTTTGACTTTCGTTTATTACAAAAACGCATGGATTTCCACGGAGTTAAATTTGCTATTGGCCGAGATGCTAGTGCCCCCCGTTGGCGAAAAAATAACAATAATACCGAACAATTATTTATTGAAATAGCAGGACGTGTGGTACTTGATGGCATTGGTTTATTGAAAATGGCGACTTATAGCTTTCTCAGTTTCTCACTTGATAATGTTGCCAATACGTTGCTAGGGATTGGTAAAAAAATAGAGAGTTCAACTAATAGCACACCTGAAAGTAGAATTGCTGAAATCAACCATAATTTTAATCATAATAAACAGGCATTAGCAGCTTATAACCTAGAAGATTGCCGCTTAGTTTGGTTAATATTTGAGAAAACTCAACTATTAGAATTTTCTCAACTTCGGGCACAATTAACCGGGCTTACGATTGATAGAATAGGTGGATCTGTGGCCGCTTTTACTAATTTGTATTTGCCTAAGTTACACAGAAGTGGTTATGTTGCCCCGAATATGGGCGATGGTGAGTCAGATCTGATCTCCCCTGGTGGTTACGTTATGGACTCAATTCCTGGATTGTATGAAAATATACTCGTACTTGATTTTAAATCACTTTATCCCAGTATTATTCGCAGTTTTAAAATAGATCCGATGGGCCTTATTGAAGGGATGAATGAAAAAACAGTGGAAAAAGCCCTAGTAAGTGAAGAATGCATAGCGGGTTTTGATGGTGCTTTTTTTTCAAGGGAAAAACATTTTTTACCCGACATTATCACTTCTCTATGGTTAGAACGTGATAAAGCCAAGCTACAAAAAAATGCCGCCTTATCGCAAGCGATTAAAATTATTATGAATAGTTTTTATGGTGTTTTAGGATCATCAGGCTGTCGATTCTTCGATCCTCGTTTATCTGGCTCTATTACTAAGCGTAGTCATGAAATTTTAAAAACGACTAAATCATGGATTGAAGCTAAAGGTTATCGTGTCATTTATGGCGATACAGATTCTATTTTTGTGCATGTTGGTGCTAAGCAGTCGCTGATACAAAGTAAAATATTGGGCAATGAGTTACAGTGCTTTATAAATCAGAAATGGCAACAGTATTTAACGCAAGAGCTGAAATTAGAGTGTCATTTAGAGATTGAATTTGAAACACATTTTACAAAATTTTTAATGCCAACAATTCGCGGTCAATATGCTACTAAGGGACAAAAAATTGGCACAAAAAAAAGGTATGTTGGTTTAAGTGAAGGAAAGCTGATATTTAAAGGGTTAGAAACAGTCAGAAGTGACTGGACACAGATAAGTAAAGTGTTTCAGCAGGAACTATTCAGACTTGTATTTAACGACTTACCTGTAGATGAGTATATCAGTACCACAGTGAATGCAATAAAGGCAGGAGTGCACGATAGTCAGCTAATTTATATGAAAACAATCAGAAGAAAGCTTGAAAATTACGTCAACAAACCACCTCATATAAAAGCGTGTTTAATTGCAAATAAAGCGTTAATGGATTTAGAACATAAACCTAAGTATAGAAAGGGTAGTAAGATAGAGTATGTCATGACGCTAGATGGTGTTATGCCCTTAGAACTATCAAAGGGTAATATTGATTACGAGCATTATATTGAGAAACAAATTAAACCCATAGCTGATGATGTATTACCTTTTATTGGAAAATCTTTTGAAATAATTGTGAGTAAGCAAATTAGCTTATTTTAAACTGATAAACGCGTATTCGAATATCTCGATCAAGTAATATTATACCAATTTTGTGATGTTACAGAAAGCTTCACTTTTTCTTACCGTTAGACTATTGAGCATACAGTCGAAGCACACCAGCCATTTTTTAGTGCTTCTTAATCGGTAAAAAGGTGTATTAAAAGTTGACATAAAGCTTTTTGAACAGGATTGACATAAGTAACGTTGACGCTTATTTATTTTTCCGTTGCGTTTGATACTTTATGAGTGGCAGTGGGGGGCAAGTAGAAGCATTATCTTGAGGCTCGGTTAATACATCAAGACAACTTTACCCTGATACTTGACCATTTAATAGTTTGATTAATAATTGCTTTTTATCAAGTGGTAACTCACTTGATAAAAACAGTAAAATAAGTCAAGCCTTTATAAGCCTGTAGCTTAATAAAAAATTTAAAAGCTAAATGATTATACTGATAATTATTTACTTAAATACATGGTGTTCACCTCATGCTTATGGTTAAATTTATTTATTAAATTTTAGTATGCTTTAGTAAATAGGCTCAGTATTGATTAACCTTTATCCCGCTAACAAAATGGAAAATTTGTTAGTGCTACTCAATAAAATTTCCCAAGTATCTCCCGTCGGTGTTTTCAACCAAGAAGTCATTATTGTACAAAATGCGGGTATGCAGCACTGGCTTAACCTTGCGATTGCTAATGAGCGTGGAATTAGTATGAATATACGTTACGCGTTACCTGCTCAATATTTATGGAAGCTAATAAGAACACTAGCTAGTGAAGATAAAGTGCCTGAACAATCACCTTACTCAAGAGAGGTGCTCACTTGGCGAGTTTATACCTTGTTAGCAACAGAGAAGGTGATAAATGATGATGATTTCACACCAGCGACACGTTATTGGTTTGATGATAAGGCTTCAAATAAAGCTGACTTGAAACGTTATCAACTTGCAGGTCAAATGGCTGATTTATACGAGCAGTATTTGATTTTTCGCCCAGAATGGCTTGATGCATGGCAACACGGTAAAGAAGCTGTCGAGCTTGGCGGGGATAATAAATGGCAAGCCAAGTTATGGCAGTTGCTTATTAATGAACTCCCCTATAATCCGATTGAATTACTTAATGATGCCACTGCCAATATCACCGAAAAATTAAGGGTTGATCCGAATATTTTGCCTAAACGCATGAGCTTTTTTGGTATTAATACTATGGCTCCCATATGGTTAAATTTTATTAATGTGTTGAGTGAATATATTGACGTCGACTTTTTTCATTTAAACCCCTGTTTTTCTTATTGGGGCGATATTATCAATGAAAAACAGGCGATAAAAAAACTCTCTTATTGGTCACATGGTGCTGAAAGTGATGAACACTTATTTGTAGGTAATCCGTTATTAGCCAACTTTGGTCAACAAGGGCGAGAGTTCTTAGCATTATTACAAGACTACAGTACCGTTAATATAGAGTTGTTTGTTAAAGCCAGTAGTGATAATCACGATAATAGTGATCAAAATGACAATGGAAACTCAGCATCATCTGTATGTATTTTACATCAATTGCAAAATGACATTTTAGCGTTAGCCGATGCTACGAAAAAAGCCGATACGACAGAAAAAGATGTCGAGACAGAGAATATTGATTCAACCGAGCAACCTTTACCATTAGTTGACGATTCCATTACGATAGTAAGTTGTCATAGTGCATTACGTGAAGTGCAAGCGTTACATGATTATTTGCTTCATCAGTTTAATAACACTGCGGATGATAAAGATAAACTAACACCAAAAGATGTGTTGGTGATGTGCCCACAAATAGAGCAGTATGCGCCTTATGTTAATGCGGTTTTTACCCGTGGTTGGCAAGATTTAACCGATGAAGTACCGCCACTACCCTGTTCAATCGCCGATCGCAGCGCTCAAGACAGTGATCCCTTAATAGCCGCTTTTAGTGAACTGTTAACACTGCCTGATTCTCGTTTTCAAGTTTCTCAATTACTCAGTTTTATTCGTTTGCCTGCGGTAGCTAATAAATTTGCCATAAATGCTGAAGACAGTGAAAAAATTAGCCTTTGGTTACAGCAGGCCACTATTCATTGGGGTTTAGATCAAGCACATAAACAAACGCTATTAGGCGAGCAAGCCAATAACAGTTTCACTTGGCAGCAAGGGTTATCTCGCTTGTTACAAGGTTTTGCTTATGCTGATACCGACAGTATTTATCAAGACCAGTTGTTACTTGGCGTAGTAGAAGGTGACGACGCCATTTTATTAGGTCGGTTAATGTTGTTTATTGAACAATTACAGCACTTTTCTCATCAGCTGAATAGCGCCAGAACGGTTAAAGCATGGCAAAGCTTTTTACTCGGCCAGCTTGAACTACTTTTTACTACCCAACTTGTTTTCTCAACAAATACTACGGAACAAAGTAAGCTACAAGCCATGCACCAGGCTAATAATCAAATTAATAGCAGTATCGCTATTATTGAACAAGCCATCGCATCATTAGTTGAATATTGTGAGCATGCGCATTTTGATGAAGAGATTGAATTAGCTATCATTGTTGATTTTCTTAATAATCATTTTAGCCAAGGGGATGCTAGTCAACAATTTATGGTAGGGCAAGTGACTTTTTGCTCTATGTTACCTATGCGTAGTATTCCGTTTAAAGTGATTGCGGTATTAGGGTTAAATGATGGTGAATTTCCAAGGCAGCGTCCCGCATTAGGCTTCGACTTGATAGCACAAAATAAAGCTGTTTTAGGAGATAGATCACGCCGTGGTGATGATCGATATTTGTTCCTAGAAGCACTTATTTCTGCTAGACAGGCCCTTTACTTCAGTTATCAGGGGAGAAATATACGAAATAATAATGAAAAACAGCCGTCGCTAGTGTTAAAAGAGTTAATGGACTATTTAGAGCAAGGTTATGGTTGGCAATTCAAGCAAGAAAGCTCTGATGCCCATCAAATACCAATGCAGCCTTATAGTGAAAATAACTATCTGGTACGCAATCTAGAAAGAGGCTTTAAGCCCAGTTTTGATACTAACTGGTTAACGCTAGGCCAAAATAAGCACGAAGTGACGAAAGCAACGTTGTTGGTTGATACGTGTGCTATAGCAGACTATGTTAAAAGTCTACATGTGACTGAACTCATTCGTTTTTTTCAGCATCCAAGTAAAGTGTTTGCGCAACAAGTGCTTAATTTATATTTAGATAAAAATGAAGTACGCCTTGATGATGTTGAACCTTTTACCGTAAATCATTTAGATAATTATTTGCTAAAACAAGACTTACTTGCTGCCAATCTAGTCGCAAAAAATAGCCTGCCAATAGAACAAATTATTGCGTCAGCGGCTTTGTCGGGTAAGTTTCCTGACCTACCCAGTACAGAATTACATTTTGATGATGCGCTTGATGCAAGTAGTCAACTTGCCCAAGAAATTATCGAGCAAGGTTGTGATAATCCCGAACTAATTGATTGCCAAATAGTACTTACCAATGCTTATAACAAAACTGTCGATAGTCATTCATCTGAACAAAGTATAACGCTTATAGCGCAGTTACCTATTAAAGTGACTAATACAAACGCGCAACTGGTTTTTTACCGTAGTTCTAGTGCAAAACCTAAAGACTTATTCACCTTATATTTACATCACTTAATCTTGCAGGTATGGCAACAACAAAATAGTGTAATAACGTCTGATAGTACTAGTCCGATTGACCCCTTAAGCTCGTTTGGTTTATTGAACCAAGTAGAGCAAACCCGTGGCTTTTACTTTAATACCAAAGCTCAAAAAGTTGAGCAATACTTTATTAACAATGAAGGAGCGCAAGAGGCTCAAGCTGAGTTGATTCGGCTACTGAATGTTTATGCCAAAGGACAAAAACAAGCGTTAATGCTTAATGGTGAACTAGCTGCCGAAGTGTTTAAAGAATCTCGAGGCAAACGAGTTGAATTGACGCAAGAGAGTTTCAATCAATTTTGGCAAGATTCAGATATGCCTACAGGTGTTATACCTGGTTTTGGTCGTGATGCTTATATTCATTACTTTTGGCCGCAATGCCCAGACATTGATACCTTATTGCCGGAAATTGAATTCGTTTATCAAGGCTTGTATAACCGTGTTGTAAAGGAGAAGGCTTTAAAAATGAATACCTCTAAAGCTAGGCCAACGACAAAAAGTACAAAAAATATAAAAAGTACAGTAAAAACAACGAAAGGATCTAGTTGCTAATGTCTACTGAGATGAATTTGAAAAATTTAGATGCAGCTACTATTCCTTTATCAGGAAGACATTTAATTGAAGCTAGTGCAGGTACTGGTAAAACGTATAATATTACCCGTATTTATTTACGGTTGTTACTGGAGCGAGAGTTAAAAGTAGAAGAAATTTTACTGATGACGTTTACCAAAGATGCCACGCAAGAGCTTCGTGGCAGAATAGATAATTTTATTCGCGAGGCGTTAACTAACTGGCAAGATTTATGTGAAGATGATAGCTATTTTCAAGCCATTAGCGAACGTGTCAGCGATGATAAAAAAGAAAGTTATGATAAAATTCAATTTTTACTTAAACGTGCTTTATTGTTTTTAGACGAAGCCGCCATTTATACTATTCATGGCTTTTGTCAGCGGGCATTAACACAACACGCCTTTGCCAGTGGTTTGTCATTTAACGCTAACATGTCCACTAATAGTAATGACTTGATTTTAGAAGCTTGCCAAGATTGGTATCGACAACTGGCTAAACAAAATGGTGATGCTTTTGCGTTAGTGGCTCAGTTTTGGGCTACACCTACGGCTTTTGTTAGCAGCTTTGCAAAGGCTATGGCACATAAATCTGAGCTTTCTGTGCTTGACGTTCAAGATTTAATAGATAAATTTACACAATTAGCTAAGCAAGCCAACCGTGCTATTACAGCCGATTTAACTCTAGTTAATGAAGGCTTAGTTGCCCATAAAAAAGCCGATGAACAAGAAAAGAGGATGACCGAGTTAATTAAGTTACAAGCTTGGTTGACGCAAATAAGTGCGTGTGAAAATGAACAAACTTTACTGGCGGCAATACAGCAACCTATGCCAGACTATTTGCTTAATGGTAATCGACACCCTAAGGCATTTAAAGTTGCGTTAGGGCAAGTGTTAGCAAGCAGTAAACAAATTAAAGCTGAGGTTAAAGACTTAGCTAAACATATTAATAAAGCCAAAGCGTATCAAATAGTTCGTATTGGTATTTATCAAATACGTCAGCAAGTTAAACAAGCAAAAGAGCAACATAACTTGCTCGATTTTGATGATTTAATAAACACCTTAGCAGATTGTTTAAAAAATGAAGATGATAGTCAGTTAGCAAAAACATTATTGGCGCAATATCCCGTCGCCCTTGTTGATGAATTTCAAGATACTGATCCCCAACAATTTGCTATTTTGCAGGGCATTTACTATCAGCCTCAAACGCTAGAAAACCAGACTCAAAAGACCCAACAGATTAATGCAGCGCTTTATCTTATTGGCGATCCTAAACAAGCTATTTATGGTTTTCGTGGTGGTGATGTTTTTGCTTATTTGAGCGCGCGTAATGACTGTGATTATCACTGGCTGATGGATACTAACTGGCGATCAAGTCCTGATATGGTTAGTGCCTATAATCAGGTATTTTTGGGTGATGGTAATAATACCGTGTTTGGTTATGGTATTCCCTATCAAGCTGTTTATGCAGGTAAAACTGATAAGCAATTGAGTGGCAAATCAAGCGAACAGGCAAATAACAATAACAAAGCCCTACAATTTATTCATTTTTCTAAAGAAGAGGGTAATAGTAAACAGTCAGATAGACCTTTAATGGCCACCTGGTGCGCTAATGAAATTGTACATATTTTAACTGATGGAGACATTAAACCGCAGGATATTGCTATTTTAGTGCGTGATGGACGCGAAGCCACTGATATAAAACAAGCATTGTTAGCGGCTAATTTGGCCAGTGTGTTCTTATCTGATCGGGCAAACTTATTTCATAGTGAACAAGCGACACAACTTATCAGTATATTGAAGGGTATATTAATGCCTGAAGATGAACGCTTGTACTTAAATGCCTTGGCCAGCGGCTTATTGGGTTTTGATGCAACAACCTTGTATAAACTTCAGCAAGATGAAATGGCTTATCAAACCTTGAAGTTCAGCTTTTTCGATTATAGAACGCAATGGCAACGGCAAGGTTTTATTGCGATGGCGATAAACCTAATGCATCAACACTTTAAAATAGTCTTAGACAATAAAGATCGCGCGTTAACTAATCTGTTGCATTTATTTGAAATTTTACAATCAGCTAGTCAAAAATTCTTAGAACCGCAAGAGCTTCTTTATTGGTTTGAACAACAGTCTCGCTTAGAAAGTAACGGAGCAAGTAGTGATATAGAAGCAGAGCAGCGTCTTGAAAGCGACGGCGATTTAATTCGCATAGTCACTCAACATGGCGCGAAAGGCTTGGAGTACCCTATTGTTTTTATACCGTTTGCTACTCGTCATAAAGATCCGCTTAAATTTGGCAATAAATCGATAAGCTATATTGAATATCACAATGAACAAGGGAAATTGTGCTTGAGTTTAGATGGCAATGAACAAGCGAAAGCAGCCATGGCGAATGAAGCCTATGCCGAATCGATTCGTTTGTTGTATGTGGCGATAACACGTGCAGAAAAGCGTTGTTATGTTTTTACCACATCCTTTGATAAATATGCGTTATCGCCACTTGGTAAAACGCTTCAGTGGCAAGTAGAGCAAGATATAGTACAAAGCTTACAACTGTTAATGGTGAAGTCTCCCGAAGCAATAACGGTAAAACAGGTTTTATTTGAGACGATCGAAACTGATATATACCAGCAAAGTAACCTTGATTTCAAAGGCCAATTAGTACCTGAGATAAGTAAGTTTTATGGTAAAATTGAGCGTGATTGGTGGCTTAGTTCATTTTCAGCGTTAAGTCGAAATTTACGCCATGGCGGCGTATCAAC
>Ga0105358_10000470_pt1 | contig 20141 bp, 18 predicted proteins | sample GOMGulsemesocosm_5_FD_83509 | JGI IMG/M metagenome (GOLD analysis project Ga0105358, IMG submission 83509) | Methane-oxidizing microbial communities from mesocosms in the Gulf of Mexico - GOM15C Gulf of Mexico | ecosystem: Environmental > Aquatic > Marine > Cold seeps | place: Gulf of Mexico... | reverse complement strand
TAGTTTTCAAAACGCGTATACTGCCCTAGGAAAGTAAGACGACACGTTCCAATCGGACCATTACGTTGTTTACCAATGATAATTTCTGCTACTCCTTTTGCTTCAGAATCTTCGTTATACACCTCGTCTCTATAAATGAAGATGATTACATCGGCATCCTGCTCGATACTTCCCGACTCCCTTAAATCTGACATCACAGGGCGCTTATTCGGACGTTGTTCCAAATTACGATTCAACTGGGATAAGGCAATAACAGGAACCTCCAATTCTTTAGCCAGCGCTTTCAATGAGCGCGAAATATCAGAAATTTCAGCTACACGGCTTTCACTTTTGGATGGTGATTGCATCAATTGAAGATAATCTAATACGATCAAGCCTAACTGGCCATGTTCCTTCATTAATCGCCTTGCACGGGCACGAATTTCAATCGGACTTAAAGCCGCCGTATCATCTATAAATATTTTTGCTTCTGCCAGTAAATTAATTGAAGACTGCATACGTGGCCATTCATCATCATCAAGTTGTCCTGTTCTTACTTTATGTTGGTCAATACGACCCAGTGAAGACATCATTCTCATGGCCAATGAATCACCCGGCATCTCCATGCTGAATACAGCAATCGGCATACCACTCTGGATTCCTATGTTTTCCGCTAGGTTCATCGCAAAACTGGTTTTACCCATGGATGGTCGCCCTGCAACAATAATCAAATCGGCTGGCTGAAGCCCCGACGTCATTTCATCTAAATCAGAAAACCCCGTACTAGCACCTGTAATGGCATTCTGGCTCTCATGCAGTTCAGTAATCTTATCAACAGCTTGCCCTAACAAGTCTTTAATGGACTCAAAGCCTTTTTGCCCTTTAGCTCCTTGCTCTGCAATTTTGAAGACTTTACTTTCCGCCTCATCCAGTAATTCATTAATATCACGACCCTCTGTATCAAAGCCAGAATCGGAAATTTCATTACCAATATGAATGAGCTGACGACGAACTGAACGTTGCCGAACAATAGCCGCATAACTAACAATATTGGCTGCACTGGGAGTATCTTTCGCAAGCGCACCTAAATACGCCAAGCCGCCAACACTTTCTAACTCACCCGTTTGCCCTAATACCTCTGAAATAGTTACGACATCGAAGGGCTCATCTTTTTTTGCTAAGTCGGCGATCGATTCAAAAATAAGGCGGTGGTCTTTTCGGTAAAAGTCCTCTGGTGAAACCTTGTCAGCGACTGTATCCCAGCACTGGTTATCAAGCATCAAACCGCCTAAAACTGACTGCTCAGCTTGCAAAGAATGCGGAGGAACGCGAAGGAACTCCGTCTCATCGGGCATTTCATAATCAAATAAGGGTTCTTCAGGCATGCGCGAGCTTAAAATAAATTGAATGTTTTATGATTGTACAGGAAGGCGAATTCTTCTTCGCAAAAAAAAGCCGGTGCCAAAATGACACCGGCTTTCTCAATAATTTAACGTACTAGTCTTCAGCAACAACCGCTAATTTAAGTGATGCAACAACATCTGTATGTAAGTGAATCGCCACTTCAAACTCACCTGTCTGTCTGATTGAACCTTCAGGTAGTTTAATTTCTTGCTTATCAATTTCAACGCCTGCATCAGCACATGCTTTCATGATATCTGGCAAACCAACTGAGCCAAATAATTTGCCTTCTTCACCCGCTTGATGAGTAATCGTTAGGCTTAATTTTTCAACTGCTTCAGCTCTTGTTTGAGCTTTTGCTAAACGTTCAGCTTCTGCTTTTTCAAGATCTGCTCTGCGCGCTTCAAATTCTTTAATTCTATCTGGAGTTGCAAGAACCGCCTTGCCACCAGGGATTAAGAAGTTACGCCCAAAACCAGGTTTAACTGATACTTTGTCACCCAAGTTACCTAAATTTGCTACCTTTTCAAGAAGAATAATGTTCATCTTTACTAAATCCTATTTATTTTAAAATTTAACTCAGCGCTACGCTTTAACAAACCGTTGACGCCAATCCATCCAAACATCTGACAACCCAATTAATACCAAAGGCAACATCAAATGTGGCACAAAAAATACCGCAATATAAAAACCACCGAGTAGGTATCGACTACCGCCTCTGTTTTTTATCACTACATGAAGCACTGATACACCGACTATAAAAAATAATAGTAGAACTTGTATATCGAGGTTCCATATAAACTCTGCAAACTGCCCTTCTAACAACATCCCCAAAACAATCAACAGTACAAACACTAATCCATCACGTGGTAACAAACGAAGGTAGCTAAATTCTTTATCGAAGCCTCCTTCGTTAAATAGCAAACCTTGCCACCACCTTCCTAACAGTAAGCTCATCAGTAAACTAATAAGCGTACCTGCGACCACAACCCCAGTTATGTACTGAGACCAAAATTCCAGACCTTCTTGTAACTCAGCCTGTGTAACGGGTAACTCTTGTTGTTCCGCCAAGTTTTTAATAACATCCTGAATGCCTGTCGCCCAAAGTTGAGCTGGGTTATCTACTGTTAAATAAATACCCGCTACCGCCAACATTCCAAGTATGACCAAAAACTCTAACGCTTTATTTAACTGTCCAGTATCACGTAATACCATCGACACCAAATAAGCAGGCAACCACATAATAAACAAATATGTAAAAGAAACTAACGATGTTCCTAACAACATATAACCAATTAATGCGGTTGCTACTGTCGAACCAACTAAAACCCTAAGCCCTTCAGCAGAACCATTTCTTAATGTCACCAAACAAACAGAGGCGACACTAACTATTAACAATGGCGGCATTAACAATGACAAAATTGCCATTGTTGCTACAACAATCGTAGCCTGCCGCCCACCTTGCATAATAAATGTTGCTATTGCTTTCATCATACAAGGCTTAATACGCGATCACTCGCGACAAAAAAATCTAACGTTCGTGCGCGTCGCAATATGGAATCAACGATAAGAAACGAGCGCGTTTAATCGCAGCCGTTAACTGACGTTGGTACTTTGCTTTTACACCCGTTACACGTGCAGGAATAATCTTTCCTGTTTCTGTCATGTATTCTTTTAATGTGTCTAAATCTTTGTAATCAATTTCTTTTACATTTTCTGCAGTAAATTTGCAGTAACGTGGGCGTCTAAAACCTTTATCAAATGCCATGTCTATTCCTTAAATTTTAAGTTGTACAGTGTCTATTCTTCTGTTGCTTTTTCAGCAGCAGGTTCAGACGTTTCTGTTTTTTCAGCTGGTGCTTCAGCTTTCTTTTCAACTGGCTTTACGTAGGGCTTAGCCGCTTCTTTTTCGTTTGATTTAGCAAGTGGCGTTGTGCCTGTAGTTGCTTCATCACGACGCATGATCATATTTCTGATCACTGCATCATTGAATTTAAATGCCTTTTCTAATTCATCAAGAGCATCTTGATCACACTCGACGTTCATCAATGTGTAATGAGCTTTGTGAATTTTATTGATTGGGTATGCGAGCTGTCTTCTGCCCCAATCTTCTACTCGATGAATATTTCCGCCGCGTTCTGTAATCGACGCGCTATAACGCTCAATCATTGCAGGGACTTGCGCACTTTGATCCGGGTGAACCAAAAATACAACTTCGTAATGTCTCATTTTATTTCCTTAAGGATTAACAGCCTCCCTGATTCTCAGGTGAGGCAAGGATTGAAGCCCAATAATACAGGCTACAATTTCGAACGCGCGATTCTACAGGTATCAGCTTTGTAAATCAAGTTAACCCTCTGCACTTCAAGCAGCTGGAATTACCGGCCTACCCACCTAAACCCTATAGTTAATATGGTTAATGACTGGCTGCCATTGATCAAACTGCCTTTTGTTCTGAATGTTTTTTCATCGCCTCAACTAACACCGAATAAAACGCCGCAAAATTGCTGCCAGCTACCATCCTATCTTTAGGGATAATAATAGCTGTATTTTCACTTAAGTACAGATAAGCATGATGTTTTGACTTTTCCAGTCTAAGTATACTTGCCCAATCTATCAGCTCTTCACCGCTCGGCTTAACCTCCATTAACCCTTCGGGCGTTACTTTTAAACTGTACTCACCTGTTGCTTGTTCAAGCTGCTCATCCGTCATTTGCTCACTAACATGCTGGTGAAATCTCTTTTTTAGCCATGCTGGTACTAATAATGACCAGACGAAAGCGCCCGTCAAGATCAAAACACCTTTTTGCGCATCATCTGTAGACATCACAACGAACAAAGCTGCAAGTGCAATAATGGCTGGCCAAAGAACCTGATGCCGAACCACACTTTTACCATACGCGCTATTCATCTTAGCGTGGTATTCATTAAACTCGAGAAGGTCAATTTTTTGTACATTAAATGTTATCTTAGACATTACTATATCCCCGTTTTTTTGATTTTATTATTCGGTTACTCAATATTTTAAACTCATTTATTTTGTCTAAGCACTTCATACAAAATAATGCCCGTTGCGACAGAAACATTTAGACTCTCTACCTTTTCGGACATTGGGATTTTAACCAACTGGTCACACTGCTGCTGAGTTAATTGCCTTAAACCTTTACCTTCTGCACCCATCACAATCGCCACAGAACCTGTCAGCTCAGCATCAAACACACCCAGCATTGCCTCACCTGCCGCCCCAGTGAGCCAAACTCCTTCCGTTTTGAGATACTTCAACGTTCTAACCAAGTTCGTTACCCGGTAGACAGGAAGCACTTCAGCGGCACCACTAGCCACTTTACAAACCGTTGCATTCAAGCGGCATGCATTATCTTTTGGCACAATCACCCCTTGCACGCCTGCCGCAAGTGCCGTTCTCAAACAAGCCCCTAAGTTATGTGGGTCAGTAACCTGATCCAACACTAAATAAAATGCTTGACCCTCTCGTTCTTTAAACGCTTTTTTAAGCGCCTCTTCTGTACGCTCCTGCGGCAACTTGACTGTTAATAAAACACCTTGATGGTTACCATTGCTTGATAGCTTATCTAACGTTTTCTTATCTGCATATTCAACACGAATACCTACATCATCTAAACTCTGCTTTATCGTTTGCAGCTTTGCGTCTTTTCGTTGACGATCCACCCATGCATTAACAATTTGGTCAGGCCTTGCTTTAATTAGTGCTTGAACGGCATGAATACCATGGATTTTTTGTATCTCAGCCATTAGCGTCTTTTCTTCTTAGATCGCTTAGCCACAACTTTTTTCGTCTGCTTAGCGCCCACTAGAGCCAAATCAATTTTTTTATCGTCCAGACTCACTTTCACCACTTTAACCTTTAAGCTATCCCCCAAACGGAATGACTTATTCGTACGCTCACCCAACAAACGGTGTTTACTCGCATCAAAGTGATAGTAATCATCCCCCAATGCGGTGACATGGACCAAACCATCAATAAAAACCTTATCCAGTTCTACGAACAAGCCAAATGACGTAACCGAGGAGACAACACCGCTAAACTCTTGACCGATTTTGTCCATCATAAACTCACATTTCAACCAACTTTCTACATCTCGCGTAGCTTCATCCGCGCGTCTGCTACAAAAAGAACAATGCTCACCAAACAACTCCATATCACTATCGGAATAAGTAAAACTTGTTGCCTTTTGTTTTGCGATAACGTGCTTAATGGCTCTATGTGTTAACAGATCAGGGTAACGACGAATGGGTGAGGTAAAGTGAGCATATAACTCTAACGCTAAACCAAAGTGCCCTTGCTGTTCTGGACCATACATAGCCTGAGACATTGAACGCAACATAACAGTTTCTATTAAATGAGAATCCGGCCTATTTTGTATACTCTCGATTAATTGCTTGTAGTGATGCGGCTTCGGCTCTTCGCCACCATCCAAACTCAAACCCAGTTCTGACAAAAAGCCTCTTAGCTTTAACAGGCGATCAACACTTGGCCCCTCATGGATACGCAGCAAGTTGGGCATTTCATGTTTTGCTAAAAAGTTAGCTGTTGATGCATTTGCCGCAATCATAAACACTTCTATAAGTCGATGCGCATCATGCCTAACAACCGGTTCAATTGCCTTGATTTTTCTATCCTTATCAAAAATAAAGCGTGTTTCAAAGGTATCAAATTCAAGTGCGCCACGTTCATCTGCAGCACTCTTCATCACTCCATACAGCGCCCTTAAAGCCTTTAGATGAGGTAGCAGTTTTTTGTGCTTCAACAGTAGTTCAGGTTCTGTCTCGTCAAATATCAACCCAACTTCATCATAGGTTAACCTCGCGTGTGAATGCATCACCGCTTGGTAAAATTTCGCCGCTGTCACCGTTCCTTGCTCGTCCAAACGCATTTCGCATACCATGCACAAGCGATCCACTTGGGGATTTAGACTGCATAATCCATTCGACAAGACTTCTGGCAACATCGGTATAACTTTTTCAGGAAAATATACCGATGTTCCGCGCTCATATGCCTCTATATCAATCGCACTATTCGGTCTTACATAATGCGACACATCCGCAATAGCCACGCAAAGCTTCCAGCCCTTCGCCATCTTTTTACAAAAAACCGCATCATCGAAGTCACGTGCATCCTCACCATCAATGGTTACAAAAGGTAGTTTACGAATATCTTTACGGTCAACCAAATCGGTCTCAACAACACCTGCACCAAAATTTTGCGCCTCATCAAGTACCGCCTGCGACCAACTGTTTGGCAACTCGTAAGAACGAATCGCCATGTCGATCTCCATCCCAGGGGCCATATGATCGCCCATCACTTCTGTTACTTTAGCGATGGCTTGCGTACGTGGAGAAGGATAACGCGTAATCTGTGCCATTACTATTTGGCCATCTTTCGCACCTAACGTCGCATCTCCAGGAATAAAAATATGCTGAAAAATTCGTTTATTTTCCGCTTCAACATGAAAAATACCCATCACATCAAAGAACCGCCCGACGACCGTTTTTACTTTTCGCTCTAGCACCTCAACCACTCGTGCCTCGAGCTTTCCTTGACGATTCAACTTTCCTCGGCTGGCCACCACACGGTCACCATTCATTAACGCACGCATTTCGTGTGGTGGGATAAACATATCATCACCACCTGCATCACGTTTCAAAAACCCAAAACCATCCGCATGGCCAATTACTGTGCCAGCTTCAAGGTCACTTTGTTGTACCAAACAATACTGCTCTTTACGGTTAAAGAGCAATTCACCCGATTTCAGCATTGCCGATAAATGACGAGATAATGATTTCTTTTCACGCTTTGACTGAACATTCAAGCCGCCAGCAATATCTATCCAACCCTGAGGCCGCTTCTGATTAGCTAGGTAACTTACTAACTGAGTTTTATTGATGAGCTCATTATCATCTAGTGATATTATCTCTTTTTTTGACAATTTATTCGTACGCTTCTTTTTAGACACAACTGGAGAGGGTAAATAAGGTGAGGTTGCTAAGCGTAATACCCATCAGCTGAGTTTGCAACCTATAGTTATTTTTACCCAAGCCTATAAACCTTTGTCACAGAAAGCAATTCAAGAGCACCTCTTTGATAAAACTACCAAAATTAAGTTAGATCGCGCAGCCACTCATACTTTTTATTCTAATGACCGTTTTAATGATAAAAGTCACGTTGTAATAGCTTTTACTTATATAAACTAGTTTTCAGTTGGAATGTTCTCAAAGATGTACCAACCTCCTCAGGTTCAAATGAACCTCTTAACCCGTGATTATATCGCGGGTTTTTTTTGCCTGCGATTTTCCTACAATATTCTATTAAGAAATACTCGGGCTACTACCGATTCACTAGTCTTCGATAGCATAAAGGTTCATTCGTTATTATTAAGTTTCTCTGGATAAGATGTAGGACCACAATAATATTGCGGGTCTCAACCTCGTCAACTACAAACGCCCATCTGACTCGCTTGAAGCAAGCAAGTACTTAATATCATAAAGTACATGGTTCACCTTCCCAAACGCCCTAATAGCGTCCGCACCAAGGGCTTTAAATTGATCATGCGAAACTGCAATTATTATTGCATCATATGAGCCCTCAACAGGCTGTTTTACCAAATTAAGATGATGCTCGCTTTTTAAGTCACCCACATTTACCCAAGGGTCGTAGATATCCACGTTGGCATTGCATAATTCCAACTCCTCAATCATACCTATCACACGTGTGTTTCTTAGGTCTGGGCAATTCTCTTTGAACGACAGACCCATCATTAAAATTTTTGCACCGACAATACTCAAGCGCTTTGTCGCCATAAGCTTCACCACTTCACTCACAACAAATGAGCCCATGTTGTCGTTAATTCGCCGTCCAGCGGCAATCAATTGGGGGTGATATCCTAACGTTTCTGCCTTATGTGCTAAGTAGTACGGGTCTACACCTATACAATGCCCACCGACTAGACCTGGCCTAAAAGGTAAAAAATTCCATTTTGTACCGGCTGCCTCAAGCACTTCTTCAGTATCAATGCCAATACGGTTAAAGATAAGTGCCAGCTCATTCACTAAGGCAATATTAATATCGCGTTGTGTATTTTCAATAACCTTAGAAGCCTCCGCCACTTTGATACTACTCACTTTGTGAGTGCCTACCGAAATAATAGACTTATATAAGTCATCAACCATCACCGCCGTGCTTGGCGTTGAACCTGAAGTCACTTTAATAATACTCGTTAAGGTACGCTTCTTATCGCCCGGATTAATACGCTCTGGGCTATACCCACAAAAGAAGTCTTTGTTAAAAGCCAGCCCCGACACCTGCTCAAGAAGTGGAACACAAACCTCTTCAGTAGCACCTGGATACACCGTGGACTCATAGATGACAACATCGCCTTCATTTAAAGAAGCGGCCACAATTTTTGTCGCCTCTTTAAGCGGTGTTAAATTTGGGTTATTCCCATTATCTATAGGGGTTGGGACTGTAATAATATAAACATTTGCTGCAGATACTCCAGCTGTATCCGCTGTAAAGCTCAACTGCTTCGCAGCACTTATCTCATCAGATGACATTTCTAATGTTACATCGAGCCCTTCATTTAATGCCGATATACGTTCGTCATTAATATCAAAGCCAATAGTTGGATATTGTTTACCTAATTCAACTGCCAAAGGCAAGCCGACATAACCCAAGCCAATAATAGCTACATTAAATTTCATCTTGAACCGAAGGTCTATCCATTACTTAAATTTAGTCGGGCGTCTCTCGCAAAATGATGTCACTCCTTCTGTAAAATCTTCTTTCAGCATGCTCGAATAAAAATTATCAGCTTCCTCGTCTAGCCGATCTTTTAAGCTGATATCGTACGTTTGGTTTAATAAACGTTTTGTTCTTGCTAAAACATCTGTCGGTCCTTTACATAATGTGCTGGCCAACTCCATCGTCTCTACATCCAGTGAATCACTAGCAACAACCTGATTAACCATTCCCCATCTCTCAGCTTGCTCTGCAGAGAACCGCTGCCCAGTTAATGCCAACTCTAACGCTCTTTTTTGACCAACAGCTCGCGGTAAGAAATAGGTCATCCCACCATCAGGTGTCGTACCAATTTTACAATATGCCACTGATAACACTGCGTTTTCAGAGGCTATTACCATATCGCACGCTAACATTAAACTTAAACCGAACCCTGCAACTGCACCCTTAACACTGGCAATAACAGGTTTATCCATTGTCACAATATTAAGTATTGCTTGGTGTAAATCTGTAAACATATCATCGGGCAATGCGGATTCACCTTCGATTGCGTAAGCATCAACAAGGGACTTGAAGTAATCGATATCACCCCCTGCCATAAAGTGATCACCAGCCCCCGTGACGATGACGCACTTCACCTGCTCGTCATTTTTCAGCTCTTCGGTACAGCGTCGCAAATCAGCAGGCATTTCCAAGCCTAATACATTAAGTTTTTCAGGTCGGTTTAAAATAAGCCGAGCAACACTCCCACTCTTTTCAACTAAAACAGATGACATTCATTCATTCCCAATAATTTCGATATTAAACATAGTGTCCTTGATTTTGTTCTTTTGCAACAAAATTTGAACCAAAAGGGAGTATAAATGCAGCCGACATTCACAGTTTTACAAATAATTTAGAATAGAAGGCTCTTTTGCCCATTTATCAAATTTTTACTATGCACATGGCCTAAATAATGACTTAAAGAGCGACCTGCATGTTGGTGCAAACTTTGGTACGCGTGATAAACATGGTTCACAACTTAACTGCTATATGTGAGTCAAACATACTCATTCTTTTACCCGCCTTTACTGAAAATTTTATGTATGATTATTGAGCAATAATCATACTTTCTAAGCAAATAAAGAAGAACACCATGGACAGACCTTGGCTAAATAGCTACCCCGACGGCGTTAACGCTGATATTGATATTAACGAATACAACTCTGTTGTTGAGATTTTCGAACGAAGTGTCAAACAGTTTGCTAACAAACCAGCCTTTAGTAATTTCGGCACTACTCTGACATATTCTGAATTTGACGATGCCACCAAGGCTGTAGCCGCATACTTACAAAAAACAGTGGGGCTTGAAAAAGGTGACCGTGTTGCGATTATGATGCCGAATTTGCTACAAAACCCTGTTTCTATTTTTGGTGTACTACGTGCTGGCTTAACAGTGGTTAATACCAACCCCCTTTATACTGCCCGTGAATTACGCCATCAATTAAAAGACTCCGGTGCAAAAGCTATTATTGTTGTTGAAAATTTTGCTAGCACAGTACAAGAAGTCGCTGCTGATACCGACCTTGAGCATATTATTGTCACCAAGATGGGGGATATGCTCGATTTCCCTAAATCACTGCTCATCAACTTAGTTGTTAAATACCTTAAAAAGATGGTACCCAGCTTTTCTTTACCCAACGCCATTTCATTTAAAACCCTCTTATCCGAAGGCTCAAAACAACACCTTACACATACACCACTAACCCATGACGATATTGCCTTTTTGCAATACACTGGCGGCACAACGGGTGTCGCTAAAGGCGCTATGTTATCTCATAAAAATATGGTTGCTAATATGTTGCAGGCATCAGAGTGGATAAAAAATGACATCCTGCTGGGCAAAGAAGTTGTTATCACCGCCTTACCGCTGTATCACATTTTTTCACTAACGGCTAACTGCATGGTCTTTATGGAGGCTGGCGCTAACAATATATTAATTACCAACCCAAGAGATTTTAAAGGTTTTATAAAAGAACTTAGCAACACACCTTTTACTGCGATGACTGGTGTAAATACTCTATTTAATGCCCTTATCAATACAAAGGGTTTCCATGATATTGACTTTTCAAAACTTAAAATAACGCTTGGTGGGGGCATGCCTGTGCAACCTGCCGTTGCGGCTCAATGGAAACAAATTACCGGTTGCACGTTGGTCGAGGCATTTGGGCTGACAGAAACATCGCCTGCAGTATGCATCAACCCATTAAACCTAGAAGACTATAACGGCAGTATCGGGCTTCCAATTCCTTCAACTTACTGCAAACTTATTGATAACGAAGGTAAGACTATCACCAATGGTGAAGCTGGCGAGTTGTGCGTTAAAGGTCCACAGGTTATGCAAGGTTATTGGAATCGTCCAGAAGAAACGGCTAGTGTTTTATCTAACGAAGGCTGGCTTAAAACCGGTGATGTTGCAAAAATTGATGGTAATGGCTTTTTCTATATCGTAGACCGTATAAAAGACATGATTTTAGTCTCCGGCTTTAACGTATACCCAAATGAAATAGAAAATATTATCGTCGAACATAAAGGCGTACTTGAGTGCGGTGTCATTGGTGTGCCTGATGAAAAACGCGGCGAAGCCGTTAAAGCATTTGTTGTAAAAAAAGATGAATCACTGACTGAAGAAGAACTAATCGAGCATTGCAAAAAGAACTTAACCGCCTACAAAACGCCCGACAAAATTGTATTTATTCAAGAATTACCCAAAACTAATGTAGGCAAGGTTTTAAGGCGCGAGCTTAAGTCTTTATAACAAATCTGTGCACCCAGTTATGTATACATTTAGCTCTTTAAGTTGACGTTAACGTAAAGCAAGAGCATATTACGTTATAGAGATTCATATGATAAACGATACTTTATACACAGCAACTGAACTAGCAAACACCTTAGGCGTTACATCTCGAACGCTTAGGTTCTATGAAACGAAAAATCTCATTAGCCCAAAGCGTGTGGGTAATAGAAGAATATATAACTATAAAGATCGCGCACGTATGCAGTTAATTCTTCGCGGCAAACGCATTGGATTCTCATTGAATGACATCCGTGAATTCTTAGATTTATATGACACTAATGCCGACCAAACACCACAAATACAACTTTTAGTTAGCAAGGTCTCACATCGCATTGAACAGCTCTCTGAGCAGCAAAGTGATATTGATAGGACCTTGCGTGAATTAAAGGAAATTCAATCAACCGCATTAGAAACACTCAAAAACAAACCCAACGTCAGATGGAGCGAATCATGAAAAATGTTGTTATAGCTGCTTACGTAAGATCCCCTCAAACATTCGCCCATAAGGGTGCTTTAGCGGCAGTTAGGCCTGACACCCTTGCTTCACAAGTTATCGCCGGGCTAGTTTCTAAAACAGGTATTGATCCAAATACACTCGAAGACCTTATCATGGGCTGCGCATTCCCTGAGGGTGAGCAAGGTTTTAATATTGCAAGACTGGCAAGCTTAATGGCGGGTTTACCACAGTCTGTCGCTGGGGTAACAGTCAATCGTTTTTGCGGCTCATCTATGCAAGCTATACACATGGCTGCAGGTGCTATTCAAATGAATGCTGGTGATGCATTTATTTGTGCCGGTGTTGAATCTATGAGTCGCGTACCAATGGGAGGCTACAACCCCATGCCAAGCCCAGAACTATTCAAAACCCTCCCAGCCGCCTATATGGGTATGGGAGAAACAGCTGAGAATGTTGCAAAACAATACAATCTATCGCGCTCACAACAAGACGAGTTTGCCATTCTTAGCCAACAAAAAGCAGCAGTAGCACAGCAACAAGGCCACTTCAAAGATGAAATAATTCCTATTAACACTAAAGCAACCATCATTGATACCGATGGCTGTATTCGGCCTAATACTAAAATTGACGACCTCGCTGGTTTAAAGCCCGCGTTCCTGTCTGATGGAACCGTAACAGCTGCCAGCTCTTCCCCATTAACTGATGGCGCATCGGCAACATTGGTTTGCAGTGAAGAGTATGCAAAAAAAAATGGACTAACCCCATTAGCTCGGATCAAAAGCATTGCTGTGTCCGGCTGCGCACCTGAAACAATGGGTCTAGGCCCCATTAAGGCTACAAAAAAGGCGTTGGAGCGTGCATCGTTAACGATTAAAGATATCAACATCGTGGAAATAAACGAAGCGTTCGCTAGCCAATCCATTGCTTGCATTCAAGACCTCGGTATTTCAATGGGTTGCGTCAACATTGACGGTGGCGGTATTGCATTAGGCCATCCACTTGGAGCGACCGGTGCTCGCATCACTGGGAAAGCCGCGTCACTACTCGTTCGTGAAAACAAACAATATGCATTAGCGACTCAATGCATTGGTGGCGGGCAAGGCATCGCTACAATCTTGGAGTCCATCTAATGAAAATTGAAAGCGTTGCCGTTATTGGTGCAGGTGTTATGGGCAGTGGTATTGCTGCACAAATTGCCAACGCAGGCAAAAAGGTATTGCTATTAGACATCGTGCAGGATGACGTTGAAAACAGGAATAACATTGCCGAAAGTGCCATTCAAAAATTATTAAAAGTTAAACCCGCTGCGTTAATGCATAAACGCAATGCTAAGAATATTACTGCGGGCAATCTAGAAGATAATCTAGATGACCTAGCCGATGTTGATTGGATAATAGAAGTTATCATTGAACGTTTGGATTTAAAACAAGACTTATACAAAAAAATTAATGCTGTTCGAAAACCAAACTGCATCGTTTCATCAAACACATCAACACTACCTTTAGCTGACTTAACGGCTGGCTTACCCAAACATTTTGCTAATAACTTCCTAATAACCCACTTTTTTAACCCGCCTCGGTACATGCGTTTACTAGAAATAGTTGTTGGGCCTGATACACGACAAGAAGCCGTTGACACACTCACTCACTTTTGTGATCACAAACTAGGCAAAGGTGTTGTTAAATGTAATGACACACCGGGCTTTATTGCAAACAGAATTGGTGCTTATTGGATGCAAACAGCCATGCTCGAGGCGATGCGTTTGGGACTAACGGTCGAAGAAGCAGATAGCATCTGTGGAGCACCGATGGGGATTCCTAAAACTGGAATTTTTGGTTTATTGGATTTAGTGGGTATCGATATTATGCCGCATGTTTTGAAGTCTATGATCCACTCGCTGCCCAAAACTGACGCCTTTCATGAGCAAGCCATTATCCCAGATATTGTTAATAAAATGATTACTGATGGTTACATCGGCCGTAAAGGAAAAGGTGGCTTCTATCGACTCAATAAATCCAGTGGCAAAAAAGTTAAAGAATCCATCAGTTTAATAACAGGTGAGTATTCAATCAGTAAAAAAGCAACGTTAGAATCATTGGAACCTTCTATCGCAAAAGACCTACGAAAATTGGTCAGTTTTGAAGACAAAGGTGGCGAGTTTGCTTGGTCAGTTTTATCCAAAACACTTCGTTATTCAGCCGAGTTAGTTCCAGAAATAGGTAACAATATTGAGGCCATTGATCGCGCGATGAAGTTAGGCTACAACTGGAAATATGGCCCATTTGAACTCATCGACAAAATAGGCGTCGACTGGTTTATCAATAAACTATCGAATGATGGGCAAGCGACTCCTCCCCTGCTTATTGCAACCAAAGGCAACACACTCTATCGTTTTGACGACAAACAACGACAAAGCTTAAACTTAGCTGGCGAATACCAACGCTTACAACAAGAAGACGGTATTTTATTATTAGCCGACATTAAGCGAAGCCAACAACCTGTCAGGCATAATTCATCAGCGAGTCTATGGGATATTGGCGATAGTGTCTTATGCTTAGAATTCCATAGCAAGATGAACTCTATTGATCCTGATATTTTAGGGATGATTGATACAGCTGTTGAAATAATCCCAAACAATTACAAAGCGCTGGTTTTATATAATGAAGCTGAAAACTATTCTGTGGGAGCCAATATTGGTCTCGCCTTATTTGCCGCTAACGTTGCCGCTTGGCCACAAATAGAGGGAATGGTGAAATCAGGACAAGATACATACAAAGCCCTGAAATATGCACCTTTCCCCGTTGTTGGTGCACCCTCCGGAATGGCTCTAGGCGGTGGCTGCGAAAGCTTACTTCATTGTGATGCCATTCAAGCACACGCGGAATCTTACATAGGCTTAGTTGAAGTAGGTGTTGGGCTTATTCCAGCATGGGGTGGTAGCAAGGAAATGCTAATGCGTTGGGTGTTGAACCCTAAACGAGCTAAAGGCCCCATGCCGGCCATCAGCAAGGCATTCGAACTAATCAGTACCGCAACCGTATCTACCTCTGCAGATGAAGCAAAAAGCCATTTATTTATGCGTCCAACTGATGGCATCACGATGAATCGTGAGCGGTTATTGTTTGATGCAAAAAATAGAGCTTTACTACTTGCTGAAGGGTACTTACCGCCTGAACAGCTTCAAATTTCATTACCGGGTGCCACTGCACGCACAGCGCTAAATTTAGCTGTCACAAGTTTTGTTCTGTCTGGAAAAGCAACTGAATACGACGGTGTCATTGCCGACCAACTTGCGATGGTATTAAGTGGAGACGAAACAGATATAGCCGAACTTCATACAGAGGATGACTTGTTCACACTGGAACGTAAAGCCTTTGTTACCTTGATCAAACAGGCTGAAACGCTTGATCGTGTACAACACACACTTGAAACTGGAAAATCGTTGAGGAATTAAACATGGCTACTTTAAAAGCGCCCATTGAAGACATTAAGTATCTCACTAATGAGTTTCTAGATACCTCCGAACTAAGTAATATCCCAATGTTCTCTGATATGACAGTTGAGCTCACTGAGGCTATTTTTGAAGAAGCTGGAAAAATTTCTGAGTCATTACTATTCCCCCTAAATAGAACAGGTGATGAACAGGGTTGTACATACCACGATGGCACCGTTACAACACCTGATGGTTTTAATCAGGCTTACCAAGAAATGACGGCCGCCGGCTGGGGTAATTTGATTTGTAAGCCTGAATATGGCGGACAGGGTTTACCCCATTATATTGCCAATGCTGTCGATGAAATACTCGTTTCAAGCAATATGTCATTCACTATGTACATGGGCTTGACCATTGGAGCTTATAACGCCATTGATCAATTTGCTTGCGATGAGTTAAAAGAAAAATTTCTTTCTAATATGGTCTCTGGAAAATGGAGCGGCACCATGTGTTTAACAGAACCTCAGTGTGGCACAGACCTAGGACTTATTCGGACAAAAGCCGTTCCACAAAATGGAGGAAGTTATAATATTTCAGGTAGCAAAATATTTATTACCGCCGGCGAGCATAATTTAACAGAGAACATCCTACACCTTGTTTTGGCTAGAACCCCCGGTGCACCCGAGGGCATTAAAGGTATCAGTTTATTTCTTGTGCCCAAAATTAATGTTAATGATGATGGAACACTGGGTGAAGCAAATGGTGTTTTTTGTAGCGGAATAGAACATAAGATGGGCATTAATGCATCATCCACTTGTTCCATGGAGTTTGAAAGTTCAAATGGATTCTTAGTTGGCGACTTAAACAAAGGCATGAAAGCGATGTTCATCATGATGAACAGCGCCCGGCTGCATGTTGGTATTCAAGGTTTAGCGCTCGCACAGGCCTCGTATTGTAGTGCTAAAAACTATGCTAAAGAACGTATTCAAGGTAGGGCTCTCACGGGTCCAAAATATATCGATCAAGCTGCCGACCCACTAATCGTTCAACCCGATGTAAGACGTATGTTAATGACGATGAAAGCATACACTGAAGGTGCGCGTGCTTTGAGCATTTGGCTATCTTATAAACTAGATGTCTCTCATAACGCTGACAATAAACAGCATAGACAAGATGCGGATGAGCTTGTTTCTTTATTAACGCCTATATTTAAGTCATTTCTAACCGATATCGGTGAAACCGTAACCAGTCTTGGCATACAAATCTACGGCGGTCATGGCTATATACGTGAAAATGGTATGGAACAATATCTACGTGATGCAAGAATTAGCAAAATTTATGAAGGTGCTAATGGTATTCAAGCGCTAGATTTAGTTGGCCGGAAACTGCCTAAACATATGGGAAAATACTTACGCCATTTTTTCCACCCATTATCTGAGTTCCTTGAAAAAAATTCTGGAGATGAGGCGATATCAGCCTATATACAACCATTAGAAAAATCTTTTTCAAGGCTACAACAAGCAACTCTTTTTATTGCACAAAAAGGCCTCTCACACCCTGAAGAGGCAGGTGCTGCTGCAAGCGACTACCTTAATATGTTTGGCTTAGTAGCCATAGGCTATATGTGGGCTAAAATGGCCGACCAGGCCACTCATAGGAAAGATAAGATGACTGATGAGTTTTACGATGCAAAGCTTAAAACAGGACTTTTTTATATGCAGCGTATACTTCCACAAACTGGTTCTTTACTGTCCAGCATTATGTCTGGCTGCGAAAATACGATGAGTTTGAATGAGGAGCAGTTTTAATCGGCCATAAAAAAAGCCCTGACAACCAGGGCTTTCATATAAATTCATTACGATGTTTATTTAACATCTAATTGAATATTTTCACGATTTTTATCGACAGTTGAAGCACCAATTCCTTTTACTTTAGTTAGTTCCTTTAAACTTTTAAAGGCACCATTTTTTTCACGGTAAAGAACTATCGCTCCCGCTTTAGCAGGTCCAACACCCTTAAGCTCTTTAGCAATATCTTCTGAAGTAGCCGTATTTACATTTACAGCTGATGCGACTAATGAAAAACCAAAACAACTTAGCACAACAAATAACACAATAATTTTTTTCATAAATTTCCCTATTTATTAATTTAATCAAACATCCTTGCTTATGAAAGCTAGATTACTATCGCTAACTTAAAGCCAAACGTACATACGTATAAACTTAAATCCTTATCAGCAAAAGCTTACAGAAAATTTTATACCAAAACTGGTTCGATAACACCCCACTCTTTACAACTTGGACAACACCAATTTAGATCCACCGATGTAAAGCCACATTGCTTACATTGAAAGCTAAGCGATTCATCCTCAAGCTGTTTAATGATGGCTCTCAAAAAATTAGATTCCGTACTCCCTGAATCATTATCAACGTCCGCATACAGTTTTAAATAGCTTTTGCTTGGGTGCTGCAATAGTTTTTTATGCATAAAAGCTGATGCCTCTCGCGCTCCTTTCTGCTCAAGTAATACATCTATAAACCGTCTGATGACAATTGTCGACTCATTATCAGCTTGAAGCTCAGCCAAAAAATCAAATTTTTGTTTTGGCTTGTTCAATTTGTCGAAACAATTAAGAATTAAATCAATAAACACTGACACAAACCTAACATCTTGATCCATTATTTTTAGCAATAATCTCAATGCTTGCTTATGTTCACCCAGAGTCATCGCAACTTCTGCACTTATAATGTTGACCCTAACGCACATCGGGTCAATCTTGAGAGCTTTTTTGAGGTGGCTTTTAGTAATACTGGGGTCATCGTCAGTCTTATGAGATAAGGCTGCCTCACAATGCAAATGAGATAATAACAAGGGCTGTTTATAAAGGTCTAATGACTCAAGCTTTGTCGCATAATCAATCGCCTTTAACCATTCTTTTTCCTGCTGAAAAATAGACAATAATTGGCGAACCGCATTTACCTGATGTAGGGTGTTTTTTTCTAGCTCAAGAAAAATGCTTTCTGCTCGGTCAAGTAACCCTGCACGCATATAATCCAGACCCAATTCATTTAAAATATTCGCTCTTGTTTCTTGACTAATTTGAGGACGTGCGATGAGGTTTTGGTGTAAACGAATCGCCTTTTCAACTTCACCGCGCTGACGAAACAATGTACCCAGTGCAAGGTGAGTCTCGATAGTTTCATCATCGACCTCTAATAAATCTATAAAAACATCAATCGCCTTATCGGGTTGCTCGTTTAAAAGGTAATTCAAGCCTTTAAAATAACCTTCATATTCATTTGAGGGCTTTTTCGCTTTGCCTCTGTAATGCTTGGAGGCAACATACCATCCACTGGCAGCTGCTACAGGTAACAGCATTATTACAATTTCAAACATTTAATTTATTTGTTTTGCGGGATATGTTCTTAAGTTAGATACTTCTTTCTTAATCACAGCGGCTTCTTTTGATAATTTTGAGTAACGTTGACGTAGCACCAAATTACTCCAGAGCTTTGAGCTTAACCCAATCGCAGCACCAAAAATAAAAGCAGCAAGGAGTGCAAAGGATAATGGCATTTCAAGCCAGCCATAGTAGTAATTAATTTTAATGGGTGCGGAATTTAAAATTGACAGTACAAAGCCTACCACTAGCACTATCACGAATAATATTAAATATAAGAATCTCATAGCCACCTTCTAAACCTTTAGACATCATGTCATCAATCAACCCATTTTGATTATAGCAAGCTCCAATTACATTTAGTTCTTTTCTTAGGGCAAAAAAAAACCCCTATTAAAGGGGGCTTTTTTATTTAATTCTATGGTTCTCTTTGGCCTCATCTACCCTAGACCTTAACTCTTTTCCTGGTTTAAAGTGCGGCACATACTTCCCTGATAAAGCAACTGATTCACCATTTTTTGGATTTCTACCAATCCTTGGTGGACGATAGTGTAACGAAAAACTACCAAAACCTCGGATCTCAATCCTTTCGCCCGAAGATAACGCTCTACTCATTCTTTCAAGAATACATTTGACCGCTAGCTCTACATCTTTATAGGGCAAATGTACCTGCTGATCTGCTAATTTTTCAATTAATTCTGATTTTGTCACGTAGTCACCTTAAATAGAAATTAGGCGGGAATTTGATTCCCGCCTAGTTCCTAATAGTTTTACTTATCTTCCATTGAGCTTTTGAAGATATCGCCGAGTGTTGGCGCACTAGCATTTTGAGCTGAATAATCACTCAATACTGCTTTTTCT
>Ga0105358_10000465_pt1 | contig 20180 bp, 14 predicted proteins | sample GOMGulsemesocosm_5_FD_83509 | JGI IMG/M metagenome (GOLD analysis project Ga0105358, IMG submission 83509) | Methane-oxidizing microbial communities from mesocosms in the Gulf of Mexico - GOM15C Gulf of Mexico | ecosystem: Environmental > Aquatic > Marine > Cold seeps | place: Gulf of Mexico... | reverse complement strand
AGTTAATCAATTAAGAAGTTCTGTCGAAATACTTAGTAAAGATAAAGAAAAGCTATTAACTCAGTTAAAGCAAGTAGAACGACAACTCAAAGTGACCCTGACTAAAGTGAAAGATCAAGATACGAAAATTCTAACACAACGTTTTTATAATGGCGCAATTGTATTGGGTATAGGTTTAATCTTAGGTTTGATTATCCCTAAATTTTTTGCCCGTCGTAAAAGCTCAATGGACAGCTGGAGTTAATTACAGCACTAATGAAAATATTAGTCATTCCCAATCGTGGTCGCTCATACCATGCAGTTCGTCCAGAAGCTGAGTGCTACATTGATTTAGCCAAAGCAGGACATGACATTACCATCATGACCTGTTTGACCAACGCCTATATTGATGAATACAAGAAATTCGATATAACCATAGTTGAATTAGCGTCACTTAAAAAACACAGTTGGGCGGTAATAAAACAAGTTCATAACTATATCAAGCAGCATGACATTGATATAGTTTATGCCACTGAATCAAAAGGTATCCCTAACGCCGCTTTTGGCTGTATTGGTACCAAGGCAAAAATGATCGCTTATCGTGGAACAACCGGCGGCCTATATCAGAGTGATCTGTCTAATTATTTATGTATGTTTCATCCTCGAATAGATGGTGTAATCTGCGTATCAAATGCTGTCACAAAGTACGTTAAACCAAAAATGCGTAATGCTATTCAACATAATGTCACCACTATTTATAAGGGTCATGATTTAGCTTGGTATCAAGACGATGCTGTTGAGCTAGCTAGCTTAAATACCCACAGTGAAAACTTTAATATAGTTTGTATCGGCAGTCCAAGGCCTCAGAAAGGCATGCAATATATGCTTGATGCCATGAAAGAGCTTAATGATATTGACAATGTCAGGCTAATTCTTGTTGGTGATAACTTTGATTGTGAGCCATTTACCAGTAACATTATTGCTACGGGTATGAGTGAGAAAATTATACAAACAGGTTTTCGCTCTGATGTACCGCAAATAGCTAAAGCTTGTCATGTTTTAGTATTACCCTCTGAGCGCGAAGGTTTACCTAGAGTGGTTCTCGAGTCACTAGCGGTTGGTACCCCCGTTATAACTTCGGCCAATAATGGGGCAATGGAATTAATTGAAGATCAAGTAAATGGCTATGTTGTTCCTATTGGAGATGGTAAAGCTATTGCCGAACGAATCCGTTTGTTAATTAACAATAAAGAAGTATTAAAACGGTTAAGTGACAATGCACAAAAGACTATTGCAACTAACATGTCTCATCAAAAAACAGTCCAAAACATGGAAAGTTACTTCCAAAAAATATATACCTGTTCCACTTGAAGAAGCATGATTCAGCGTTTCTAAACCTAGCCCTTAGGGAAGGCTGAGCAAGTCGAGAGGGTATACTAGCTTTACCCCCCCTAAAGTTTACCAAAACCTCCAATGGTTTAATTTTTTACGCATCTTAAATTGTCGAAAAAAGTCTGTTGGTTTATTTCCTAATGTTAATTTACCAGACAACACTTCTTCAACAGCATTTAAAACTCTGATTGAGGATTTCCCGTCATTATAAGGATGAGTCATCTTAATAAAATCTTTAATATTCGCCATTAACTTAGGTGGTTTTTGCAATGCAACTTCAATAGATTGTTCCAATAAATCGACATTATCTATATCCAATAAGTAATCTTTTGGCGCTATATTTTTATATGTCACCACAGGCTTACCTAACAATAAAAACATAATTAACACTGATGAGGTATCACATACCATTACATCAGCTTGTTGTAATAGGGGAATAACATTATCAGTTTCAATAAAAGATAAGTTTTCGTTTTCAAGGCTTTTATATTGCTCAACAACCTCTTTTGGCATTTTAGGATGGAACTGAATTAGCCATTGCCATTTACCATTCTCACTTAAACGTTTTACTGTTTCAAACAAATGAGGTGCGCAAGATAGTTTTTTTGAAAAAGTTGAGCACAATAATATTGTTGGCTTATTTTCTAGCATATTTTTATGCTCTAAATAAAGCAGGTCTAGCGCACACCATCCTGTTTCAGTTACTTTAAAATGGTTATATTGCTTAGCTAATGTTAAAAATGGTTGGGTTGTACTTGGCCCTTGAGTGCAATAAAGGTCAAAGCAGTTTCTAATCTTAAAATGATCATTATTACCTTTTTTATCCACTTTTCCTGCATCAAAGCCGTGAAAAATAGCAACGTTAATACCGGGCAAAAAAGTAGGCGCTGTATTAGCAGGGTAAAAAACAGCAACAGGATTATAGTTTTTTATTTCTTCAATTGACATTAATTGGCATTCATCAGAGATTAAAAAGTCCGCATTAACTTCCTCACCCTCTAAAAACCAAGCGATTTGATCACCCCTAGCTAAAATAGCACTTTGCAAAGGTCGTAAAATAGCATAAGAATAATTTTGAGAAATATAAAACAAATAGCGTTTTGTAGACATGAAAAATTCAACTTATCGAATAAAATAAAGGCCTGTTAATTATCACTATTTTACCTCTATATAACAGGGATGAAAACACGTATAATTTAACTTTCTGCGTTAATACCAAATGAAAGTAATGAATGAGTCAATTCAATTCATTACTTCCATTTGTATAACATACACTTTCTTTGATGAAATCAGATGGAATTGTAAAACTATTGAATGGATATTTCCTAGCATGCAATCTTCTAAATCTACCTTTACTGCGCTAATTTTAGCGGCAGGTATAACCTTAAGTACGCATTCTTTAGCTGAACCTTGGATAGACACTTCAGATATTTACTTAAAAGCTAACATACAACTACTTGCAGACACTGGTCATATTATTACTCCGGTAACCACATATCCTATAATGTGGCACGATATAATTCGTGAGATTAAAAGTATCGACCTCACTAATTTAAGCTCAAATCAGCAAAGTGCTTATCATTATATTAATCATCAATTCAAGTTAGCTAATCGCAATCAAACGCGTTTGATTGCGCAAATTGGCATTGAAAATAAACGTTTTATCAGTTTTGGCGATCAAGTCAGCGATAAAAATAGTGTCAGTGTACACTCAAGTATACTGTTCGAAAATTTTGCCGCAAAGTTTACGCCTAGCTATACTCATGATCCTGTCGATGGTAAAAGAACTCGTTTAGATGATAGCTATATTGCTGCATTTGTTGGTAATTGGGTACTTTCTTTTGGGCGGCAAAATCGCTGGTATGGTCCGACTTGGGATACTAGCTTGAGCTTAACTAATAATGCTCGTCCAATTACTGCATTGGCTATTTCACGTAAATCAGCAGAACCATTTACAATGCCTTTTACTGATTTAGATATCCCATGGACAGTAACCAGTTTTATGGGAAAGATGGATGATGACCGAGTAGTTAAAAACACCTTGTTATGGGGGTTTCGCTTTAACTTCAAACCATTTAAAAATTTAGAAGTCGGCATTACCCGTCTAGCGCAATGGGGTGGTGATGGCCGACCAAAAGGTATAGACACCTTTTGGAATGTGTTAATAGGTAAAGACAATTGTGGTGCTGGCGGATTAACATGTGATGCTAATAACGAACCTGGCAACCAACAAGCCGGTTTTGATATGCGCTACTCATTTAACCTATTTAATACGCCCCTTGCACTTTATGGTCAATACTTTGCTGAAGATGGTGATAACTCAGGTGGTTTTGGATTGGTGACAAAAGCTCAAATTCAAGGTGGCATGGATGTACAGCTTAATTTATTTTCATCACCTACAACCGCTTATATTGAATATACCGACACTTATCAAAGCTGTCCAACGTTCACAGGTAGAGAAGATATTGGTGATTGTTATTACGAACATAAAATTTATAAAACAGGTATGCGTTATAACAGACGTACTATTGGCAGTACTTATGACAACGATGCAAAAACCTTTGTACTAGGTGCTATTTCCCAGCTTGATACCAACACCAGGTTAATCACTAAACTCCGTTATTTAGATTTAAATTATGACAATAGTGATATAGCCCCTGAAAATCCACTCATTGGCAATACAGTGACCAGTATAGCTGAGCAAGTTTGGATGCTATCAAGTAGCTTTCTACATGATTATAAAAACTGGCGTTTTACTCTATCCGCAGATTTAAGCCGCTCAACTTTTGATAATGATATTAGCAATGAAACTGACTTTAATGCTTCTTTTATGGTTAAATATAATCTCTAGTATTAAGCGGTATATAACTAAAGTATCTATCGCTTAATAATATTTCATTTTACAGTGTTAGAGTATATGCGCTATTAATAGTCACATAGTAATTTTTTGAACAAATTGTTTACCCAATAAAATGATTAAATTAATAAAGCACACTCAACTCAACCTCCTCCTCGCACTCATCATGCGCGGCTAGGTTTTTTTGCTTATTTAATTACATCGTTTATTTAGAGATAAACAAATAAGATATTCAAATGAAACCTGCGCTAACTAACGCGGGTTTTTTTACGTCTATGCGTTGGTTAGTTTTAACACTTATTAGCAAACAACAATTAGGCATATAAAGGATAAGCACATGAGCAATACAACAGCATCAACTGACAATGTCATTATTTTCGACACCACATTACGTGATGGTGAGCAAGCGCTAAACGCAAGCTTATCAGTACATGAAAAATTACAAATAGCGCAAGCTCTTGAGCGTTTAGGCGTTGATATTATGGAAGTTGGCTTTCCTGTTTCTTCACCCGGTGACTTTGAGTCAGTACAGCAGATTGCCCGTACCATTAAAAATGCTCGTGTTTGTGGTTTAGCGCGTGCTGTTGAAGCTGATATTGATGCTTGTGCTCAAGCCTTAAAAGTCGCAGACCAATTTCGTATTCATACTTTTATTTCTACTTCTGATGTTCATGTTCAACAAAAACTTCGTAAAGAGTTTTCTGATGTACAAGCCATGGCCGTACACGCGGTAAAATATGCGCGTAACTTCACTGACGATGTAGAATTTTCTTGTGAAGATGCTGGTCGCACACCAATTGATAATTTATGTAGTATGGTTGAAGCAGCCATTGATGCTGGCGCAACAACAGTAAATATTCCGGATACGGTCGGTTATACTATGCCATTTGAATTTCAAGGTATTATCACCAACCTATTCAATCGCGTACCTAATATCGACAAAGCGGTTATTTCAGTACATTGTCATAACGATTTAGGTTTAGCTGTGGCTAACTCTATGGCTGCAGTACAAGCAGGAGCTCGCCAAATTGAATGCACCATTAATGGCATTGGTGAACGAGCAGGAAATTGTTCTTTAGAAGAAATAGCAATGATAATGCAAACTCGCCAAGCATTATTAGGTGTTCGTACTAACATTAATCACCAAGAAATCGCTCGTACTTCTAAATTAGTTAGCACCTTATGTAATATGCCTGTGCAATTAAACAAAGCCATTGTTGGCGGTAATGCTTTTAGCCATTCATCAGGTATTCATCAAGATGGCATGTTAAAAGCTAGTAACACTTATGAAATAATGACCCCTGAAAGTGTCGGTATTGCTAAAACAAAATTAAACCTTACTTCACGCAGTGGTCGCCATGTAATTAAGCACCGTATGGAAAGTTTAGGTTATAAAGAAAGCGATTATGATATCGAGCAACTTTACGCTGATTTCTTGGTATTAGCCGATAAAAAGGGTCAAGTATTCGATGATGATTTAGAAGCCTTAGTCTTTAAATTAAAACAAAAAGATTTAAAAGATTATTACCGCTTAGAGAATATTAAAGTGCAATGTGGTGATGGTGATTTTGCTACTGCGAGTATTAAACTGATCTCTGCCGATGACAGCGAAGGTAAAGTTCATGCCGCTACAGGTAACGGACCTGTTGATGCCTTATATCAAGCGATTAAGCAAACTGCTGATATTGAGTTTGCCGTAAGTGATTATAAAATTTCTAATAAAGGCTCAGGTGAAGATGGGTTAGGTCAAGCTGATTTAGTGATTACATGGCAAGGAAGAAATTTTCACGGTTATGGTTTAGAAACTGATGTTATTGAAGCATCAGGACAAGCGCTTGTACATGCATTAAATAGCATCCGCCGCGCCATGACAATCGCAGAATTGAAACAAACAAAAGCAAGCTAGAAATAGATCTTGGCAATGAAAATTTAGCATAACGTTATCTTCGAAATCTCTGTTCGAATATTCGTTTTTATAAAAATTTAAAGGTAAAAGTAACATGTCCAACATAGCAATTTTAGCCGGTGATGGTATCGGCCCAGAAATAATGGTTGAAGCTAAAAAAGTGTTAACCGCTATTTCAGCCAAATTTGAGTTAGAAATTAACACTAAAGATTACGATGTCGGTGGCGCTGCCATTGATCTTCACGGCAATGCTTTACCAGATTCAACGATGAAAGGTTGTGAAGAAAGCGACGCTATTTTATTTGGTTCTGTCGGTGGACCTAAGTGGGCAAACTTACCACCAACTGAACAACCAGAGCGTTGTGCACTTTTAAACTTACGCTCTCGTTTTGAATTATTTTGTAATATGCGCCCAGCAACGTTGCAGCCTGCCCTGTCTTCACTATCAACCTTACGCAGTGATATTTCTGAACAAGGTTTTGATGTGTTGGTTATTCGTGAATTGACAGGCGATATTTATTTTGGTGAGCCAAAAGGTCGAAGAGGCGAAGGCGAAGAAGAAACAGGTTATGATTCTATGTTTTATTCACGCCGTGAAATAAAACGTATTGCGCATCTGGCTTTTCAAGCAGCGAAAAAACGTGATAACAAAGTAACTTCAGTAGATAAAGCTAACGTTTTAGCTACAAGTCAATTATGGCGTCAAGTCGTAGAAGAAGTTGCCGTTGAGTACCCTGAAGTAGAATTAGAGCATTTATATGTTGATAACGCGGCTATGCAATTAGTACGCGACCCTAATCAATTTGACGTTATGTTATGTCCAAACTTGTTTGGCGACATCTTATCAGACATCTGCGCGATGATTACCGGCTCAATGGGCTTATTACCTTCGTCAAGTTTGAATGCACAAGGCTTTGGGATGTATGAGCCTGCAGGCGGTAGTGCTCCAGATATTGCAGGTATGGGCATTGCGAATCCTGTAGCACAAATTTTATCCGCGGCATTAATGCTTCGTTATAGTTTAAATGAAGATGCTGCAGCAAATTCAATTGAAAAAGCAGTAAGCAGCGCCCTAGATAACGGCGTACTTACGGCTGACTTATTACCCGTAAGTGAAAGACAAAATGCAAAAACCACCAGCGAAGTTGGTGATTATATCTGTCAACACATTACTGCCCAGAAAAAAGAGAGCGCTTAACATGACGATCAATACTGCACCACAAACATTATATGAAAAATTATGGCAAACGCATTTAGTAGAAGAAAAAGCAGGTGAAACACCATTACTTTACGTTGATCGTCACTTGATTCACGAAGTAACCTCACCGCAAGCCTTTGCAAATTTACGTTTTCATAATCGCCCTGTCCGCCATCCTGAGCGTACAATAGCGACAATGGATCATAATATTTCAACTCGCTCAATAAAAATTGATGCTGCAGGCGAAGGTGCAGCTAACCAATTACGTGCGCTAGAAAAAAATTGTAAAGACTTTGGCATTGAGCTTTTTGGTATGGGACATAAAAACCAAGGTATTGCCCATGTTATGGGGCCTGAACTTGGTTTAACGTTGCCTGGCACTATCATTGTTTGTGGTGATTCACATACTGCAACTCATGGCGCATTTGGCGCGCTAGCTTTCGGTATTGGTACTTCTGAAGTTGAACATGTTTTCGCGACGCAAACCTTGCGTCAAACAAAAGCGAAAACCATGAAAATAGAAGTTAAAGGTCATGTTGGTCAAGGGATTAGCGCAAAGGATATTATTCTTGCCATCATAGGAAAAACTGGCAGTGCTGGCGCTACTGGTTATGTGGTTGAATACTGCGGTGAAGCGATTGAAGCATTAAGCATGGAAGAGCGTATGACCGTGTGTAACATGAGCATAGAGTTTGGCGCAAAAGCAGGTTTAGTTGCCCCTGATCAAACCACGTTTGATTATGTTGAAGGTAGAGACTACGCACCAAAAGATGATGTTTGGCGACAAGCGGTTAATGACTGGAAACAACTGAAATCAGATGATAATGCCGTATTTGACAGTATAGTAACGCTTGAAGCAAAAGATATAAAAGCGCAAGTAACATGGGGCACTAATCCTGGACAAGTTACGAGTATTGATGGTCTTGTACCTTCTCCTGATGATTTTAATGATCCCATTGAGAAGGAGTCATGTACAAATGCTTTAGCTTATATGGACTTAATCGCCGGCACTAAAATCACTGATATTAGCGTTAACAAAGTTTTTATCGGTTCTTGTACTAACTCTCGTATTGAAGATCTTAGAGCAGCAGCAAGCGTTGTTAAAGATTACAGCGCCAAAGGCCAAAGTGTACAAAGCTCAATAGATGCTATTGTTGTGCCCGGCTCATATCGAGTAAAAGAGCAAGCAGAAAGCGAAGGCTTAGATAAAATATTCAGTGACGCTGGTTTTGAGTGGCGCCTACCTGGTTGTTCTATGTGTTTAGGCATGAACGATGATGTGCTTGAAGAAGGTGATCGTTGTGCGTCTACCAGTAATCGTAACTTTGAGGGTCGTCAAGGCCGCGGTAGTCGTACTCACTTAGTTAGTCCAGAAATGGCAGCAGCAGCAGCGATTGCAGGTCACTTTGTCGATTTAAATAGCTAATAGCAAACACGTAATACATGATAGCTTGCACACTGCTGCAACCTGTCAACAAATAGGAATAGTCATGGAAAAATTTACCATACATACTGGCTTGGTTGTGCCATTAGATATCGCTAATGTCGATACCGATCAAATCATCCCAAAGCAATTTTTGCAAAAAACTGAACGTGTTGGTTTTGGTGTGCATTTATTTCACGATAGTCGCTACCTTGATCACAGTGGCAAAGAGCCAAACCCTGAGTTTATTTTAAATAAACCGGAATACAAAGATACCAGTATTTTACTCGCTCGTGAAAATTTCGGCTGTGGTTCAAGTCGCGAACATGCACCTTGGGCATTAGAAGAATTTGGCTTTAAAGTAGTCATCGCGCCAAGCTTTGCTGATATATTTTACGGTAACTGCATCAATATTGGTCTTTTACCAATTAAATTAAGCGAAGATGAAATTGAACAGTTATTCACACAAGCCCAAAATGCAAAATTAATATTAACTGTTGATTTAGCAAATAATAATGTTACTTTCATTAATGAAAGTGGCGCTAAAGTGAGCTTTAGCTTTGAACTAGGTGAGTTTCACAAGTATTGTTTAGAAGAAGGTGTTGATAGTGTTGGTTGGACTTTAAATAAGTTAGGTACTATCGAAGCTTTTGAAGACAAAATGCCAAACTGGCAATAAAGAAAGTTATCGCGAGTGTCGAAAACTTTATTACGCTTTTCGTCACTCGGACTTTTATTGCTCTTATCTAATTAATTACCAATTAGTCAATGCTGGTAAACTAAAAACTTCACCTCGATATTCCAAAATAATTTGTTGAGGTAATATCTCTTTCAGTTGTAGTTCTGGTGCTATCATATCTCCTTGATACCTATCTCTGCCATTAACATTTACCCAACCTTGACCATTTGACGCATAAATATGCTGCTCAAAATGTAGATTTGGTACACCATTTTGTACCCATTCTGGCATTTGTGTTAATGACTGGAATTCACTAGTGGCGCTATTAGTGTCTTCAATTTTCTGTGATGAGGTTGGCTGATCTTGGCTTTCATCCATCGCCGCCTTAAAACGCGCTAGTAAGTCATCCGAAACGCCTTCAACTGCTTCAATTTGATAGTTATCTTCAACTTTGTCTTTAGGTGACATGGTTGTATTCAACTCGGCTGAAACAACTTTTTGTTCCGGGGACTTTTTCATAGGAGATTTTTTAACCAAAGGTTCTGTAGTTTGCGTAGAGACTTTATCACTTGGTTTCAAGGCAATTAATTTTTCTTCTGGTTCATTATCTAGTTCTGATTCTAGTTCTGATTGCCGTGCCTTTTGTGGTATAGCATTAATAGGGGTTATTTCATTTACTACTTTGTCGGGAAACTCACTACTTACCGCCGATAATTGTTCATTTTGACCAAACCAAAATCCTGCCATCAATACCACTAATAACACGCTAGCAACCAAGGCTAACTGCGCATTTTTATGCTGCCACCAAATAGGCGGTAGAAAGTCATCCCCCAATGCATTACTTGCCGCTTTAAATACAATTTTTTTATCAATCACAGCGTTATTACTATTGTAAGCTTCCATCAAGGCACTATGGCAAATTAAGTTTGTTAACCTTGGAATACCTTGCGATAATTTATGAATAGCAGCGATAGCACTTTTATTAAAAAGAGCTCTATGGCAATCAGCCACCGATAAACGGTGCTTTATATACAAAGCTAATTCATTTTTGTCTAGGGGCAGTAAGTGATAACGAGCCGTAATTCGTTGAGCTAATTGCCGTAAATCACGACGTTTCAATAATTGTTGTAGTTCAGGCTGCCCAATGAGAATCACTTGTAATAATTTTTTGGTATCTGTTTCTAAATTAGTTAACAAGCGCAATTGTTCTAATACTTGAGGATCTAAGTGCTGTGCTTCATCAATAATCAATATTGTATTGATATCATTATCATGGTTTTTCAATAATTTTTCAGAAATTTTATCCGTTAATGTTTTTAGCGTTGCACCTGTTTTACGATAACGAATTTTTAGCTGATCACAAATTGTCGCCAATAATTCTTGACTTGATAGTGTCGGATTTAAAATAAAGGCTAATTGTGTATTTTCAGGCAAATCAGCCATTAAACAACGACTCACAGTAGTTTTTCCGGTACCTACCTCACCCGTCAGTAAAACAAAACCACCATTACTACTACCACTAGTGCAACCCAAACCATGAGTTAAATGTGTTAGCGCTTCACGATGCCGATCACTCATGAATAAGTATTTAGGATCCGGCGCAATTGAAAAAGGAGGCTCACTTAACGAAAAAAAATTTGTATACATAAAAAGTAGTTATTGCTCAAAGGTAAGATATAAAAATTGCATTGGTAAAACTAACCTTTTGCTGTAGATATGTCTATGAATTACGCTCATACTTAGTCAAAAGTTGTGATAAACTTTACTTATTTCAGCACTCATTTTAGGGGCCTTTTTGTCAACTAACACTACTTACCTAGCAACAGATACATCAACGCTCGATATTTACCTTGTTGGCGGTGCGGTCCGTGACAAACTATTAAATAGAGCAGTAAAAGATAATGATTATTTAGTTGTTGGTGCAACAGTTGAACAAATGTTGTTGTTAGGATTTAATCAAGTAGGCAAAGACTTTCCTGTTTTTTTACACCCAAAAACCAAACAAGAATATGCGCTAGCTCGTACTGAACGTAAGCAAGGACAAGGCTACACAGGTTTTGATTGTTATGCGGCACCGGATGTGACAATTGAACAAGATTTGTTACGACGAGATCTTACCGTTAACGCCATGGCAATGAGTGAAAACGGTACTATCATCGATCCGTATAATGGCCAACAAGATTTAGAAAATAGAGTTTTACGCCATGTAAGTAATGCTTTTATTGAAGATCCCTTAAGAGTTTTACGTGTCGCTCGCTTTGCTGCTCGTTATCACAACGATGGCTTTACCATCGCACCTGAAACACTTGCCCTAATGACAAAAATTACTAATAGCGGCGAACTAGCTACCTTAAGCGCTGAACGGATATGGCAAGAAATGCAGCGGGCCTTATGTGAAGGAGAAACTGAAAGTGGCACTGAAGGTGAAGAGTCTGCCAATGAACAACACCCTGAAATATTCTTTCAAGTATTACACCAATGCCAAGCACTGAAAGCGCTATGGCCTGAACTTGATGCTTTATGGGGAGTCCCTAACCCACCAGAGTGGCATCCTGAAATTTGTAGTGGTGTTCATACTATGATGGTTTTACAGCAAGCCGTATTATTAACTACTACTAATCAAAATAAAACGGCTATTCGATTCGCTGCTTTATGTCACGATCTTGGTAAAGGGTTAACCACAAGCGATCAATGGCCTAGTCATCGAGGGCATGAAAAGTCAGGTCTGCCTTTAGTAGAAAAAATATCTAAACAGTTGAAAGTACCTAACTATTGTAAGCAACTCGCCTTAAAAGTGTGTGAGCATCATTTACATTGTCATAAGGCTTTTCAGCTTAAAGCGAGCACTCTATTACGGATATTTAATCAGCTAGATGTTTGGCGTAAACCTCAAGAGTTTGATGACTTCATTATCGCCTGTAAAAGTGATTTTCTCGGCCGACTTGGTTTTGAAAATAAACCTTACCCACAAGAGCAATACTTAAAAGATGCTGCGCAAGCAGCAACTAAGGTTAATGCCAAAGTATTTGTTGAAAAGGGCTTACAAGGAATAGCAATAAAAGAAGCAATAGCTAACGCACGTTTAGAAGCTATCAAAGAAGTAAAACATCAATACCAAATTGATTAATCAATTACCTCCAATTGTAGGCATTATTGAATATTGAAGTAGAAAAAGAATCAATTAAGTACAATATTCACTTGTGCCACAAAACGGTCCTAATTTTTAACTCAATTATCACGGATATTATGCTCACTATTTCCATAGATAGCAGACATAAGCATTATATTTTTATCTCGCTTTCGCCCCCTTTCCGAGTTAGTCCGGTAGTTCTGACTATAATCTTTTTATTAGAACTTCATGTGCCACAATGACACAAAACTTGCCTATTCAAAATTAATGAGACATAATGTGTATGTGTCATTTTGACACATAAAAAGTAAAGGGAAAAATTATGGCTACCACATTACCCAGAATCACTGCTAGAGTTGACATTGATACTCAATACTTACTTAGTAAGGCCACTGCATTAGCTGGGATGTCCAGTATAAACTCATTTGTTTTGAGTGCGGCAGTAGAAAAAGCCAAACAAGTTATTGAGCGAGAGCAACTTCTTAAACTCAGTCAACATGATTCTATTATGCTAATGGAAGCTTTAGACAAGCCAGTAACAACTAACGCTAAATTAAAAATGGCAGCCTCTCGCTATCAAAGTAAAACACAATAATGAAAACTGTTCTGTTAGATAAAGCTAAGCATGATAGAAATAATTTTAACTGTGAAATTACAGCCTTAAATCACTATTTTAAAGCAATGGCAAGCCAGCAAGCTAAAAAGGATAACACTAGAACATTTGTTCTCGAAGATACAATCAACAATTCACAGGTAATTGGTTTCTACACCCTCACCATGACACCTATTGAATTACAGTGCTTACCAACAAAGCTGCAAAAAAAACATCAGTCCTCCACTTCTGGAGGTTTAATTGCGCGTTTGGGTGTTAATAAAAGGTACAAAGGTCAAGGTTTTGGTGAATGGTTATTAATTGACGCACTTGCCAAATTACTTAGCGCCAGTGATAGTGTCGCTTTTCCAGTAATTATTGTCGAGGCAAAAGATGGCTCAAAGCATTTTTATGAAAAATATGGTTTTACCGCCTTTAAAGACGATGAAAGTAAACTATTTATCACCATTGCCGATGTTAGGGCAAGTTTAAATGAACTTTAGCTATAACAATATGAGTGTGACTAAGCTAGGGAGTTAAACCTATGACACTAACGCCCCCGCCTTACAACGAAAGGATCTCGTATGACCTTCCCGTTTATAGAAATAATACGTAGTGAAACTTGCCTTAGTGGTTATAGCTTGAGTACAGAGCAATGTAGAGCTCTGACAAAAAAAGGGTCATCGCAATGCATGAGCCCCTAGCCTTAAAAGCCGACTTATAACTTATTATGGTACCAATGCCTATATGTAAAAATTACAACTTTCTTCTATTTCTGCCGGCACCCTGGAAATAAAACCATCAATCATGCACGCCTGTTTACAGGTCCCAGGCTTTTGGCGGGTTGGCGACCGTATTACTGAGTTTAAATTTAGTTTGAATAGTTCTGCCAGGGCGAACAACCTGATAGACGATGTCATCCGCAGTAAGAAGGATACTCCATACACTTGGCCATGTACGGGTCGGCGCATGAACCTTATTTAATTCGATAGATTCAGCGCTTTCTGGAAAATCTTGAATGTGTACAGTCCCCGAATCCGTGGTTGAACCGCCATAGAGTGTTAGATCATCCGAGGTGCCATCTTGATGGCGATGATCATGTTGCAGCTAATGCTCACTGTTATCACAAAATGAGCGGTCATATTGACTGTTTAACAACTGCTGACAGAGTCTCAACCTTATATTTTATATATTTGATTTAGCTCAAGAACCATGACTTGTAAAACAGTTGATTTCATTTGTCTTTCTGGTTGAGGTAACCTAACTATTAATGTTTATTCATAATATATTATTCTAAATTTAGTGACAAAAAAGGTTAACTATTTGTCACTAAATTTGAAGAGAATTCTACTCTACACTTCCTCCTCTTCAACAAGCGTCATTAACGACGTATTACCGCCAGATGCAGTAGTATCAATACTTACCGTTTTTTCTGTTAGCAATCGCTGAATTAAATTATCAAAGTACTCAGAGGTGATCACCGGTAATATCGCACCACTTCTCTGTGCTAACTTTTCACTGATGTAATGCTTACGATCACTGTGACTCTCAACCACCACACCCGCTAATGCAGAGTGCGCTAGCATCGTTTCTAAATGCCCTAATTTAGCAACCTGGAAAACTCCCTTATCTGCGCCTGTAGATATAAATTTATCTCTAAACGCTAGCGCTTCTTCATAAAATAAGTCTGAAACAACGGCTACTACGCTGTTGCCAGTCGCTAATGCTGTCACCAATGATATCACCCAAAAATTAAAACTCACCGTTTCATCGGCAAAACAGATAACTACTCCTCTATTTTCCAAATAAAGTATATTCGATTCCCCCGTAGGCCCGGGTAATACCTTAGGCTTTTTGAGGCACTTTTCAATATTAATTAACTGATCACGTGCCGAAGCTAAAGTCCGATTTAAATCATCAGCTAAATCATCAATAATTTCTACATGCGCAATTTTTGCTAATAGTTGACGGACACAAGAAATACGTGTGTTAAGCTCGCTTACACGCCAATTTTTTTCTGCTTTTTCTGACTGGCTCATTAACCACTTAGCTTCTTGTTGTGTACTAAAATCTCCGGTTAAAGCAATAGCTTGCGAAGGTAAAAAGTTAAATTGATCTTCATTCGGCGTGGCTTTTTCTTTCACTAAACGTGTTAAATAATTTGGCCCCCCTGCTTTGGGGCCTGTACCTGAAAGGCCACGACCACCAAAAGGTTGCACGCCTACAATAGCGCCAATCATGTTGCGGTTTATGTAAACATTACCCGCGCGTGAGAGTTTAGCTAATTCTATAGCTCGGTGTTCAATACGGGTATGAATGCCCATCGTTAAACCAAACCCTGTGCCATTCACCTTTTCAATAACTTGTTCAATTTCATTGCCTTTAAAGCGAACAATATGTACACAAGGACCAAACACCTCTTTAGTTAAGACATCGATATCACTAATTTCATACAGGCGTGGGGCAAAGAAAAAGTGACCATTTTGATTACTCCCCTTTTCAGCGATTTCTTTATTAGTAAGCTCATCACTATTTTCACCAAATAGAGCACACTGATACAGTAACTTGCCATTAGTTTTCATATAATCACTGTGAGCATTTAGGGCATCAAGCGCTTTTTGGTCAATTACTGGACCAATATCGGTACTTAACTTTGCAGGATTACCAATGTGTAACTCCGCTAAGGCGCCTTTAAGCATAGTAATTACATTATCGGCAATATCTTCTTGTAAGAATAATACTCGTAATGCGGAACATCGTTGACCAGCAGATTGGAAGCCCGATGAAATAACATCATCTACTACTTGTTCGGGTAAGGCCGTTGAATCAACTATCATACAGTTTTGTCCACCTGTTTCAGCAATAAGCGGCACTTGATCACCACCGCGCTCAGCTAAGGTTTGTGAAATACGAGTTCCCGTTTCAGTTGAGCCAGTAAACATTACTGCAGCAATACGTTCATCTGGCACAATAGTAGCGCCAACAACACTCCCTTGCGCAATTACCGCTTGCACTACATTTATCGGTAAGCCCACTGAGTGCATAAGTTCAATAGCCCGTAAAGCAATTAACCCAGTTTGCTCGGCTGGTTTTGCTATAACAGTATTACCGGTAACAATAGCTGCTGCCACTTGCCCTAAAAATATCGCTAATGGAAAATTCCATGGGCTAATACATAAAACTACACCACGTGCTTCTATACGTTCATCTGCACTTAACTCAATGGCACGAGCAGCATAATATCGGCAAAAATCAACAGCTTCGCGTACTTCATCAATACCATCTTGCGCAATTTTCCCAGCCTCTTTAATACAAAGGGCAATTAACTCATTCATATGGCGTTCTAAAATATCAGCTATACGGCACAGTAATGCCGCTCGCTCATTCACGGATGTTTTTGACCATAAAACAAAAGCAACTTCAGCTTTGTCTATCATCGCCTGCATATCACGTTCAGAATGATGATAATGAAAGCCAATTAGTTCACTATGATTACTAGGATTTCTGACTGCGTTAGCGCCTTCTGGCACTGAATTTTTATTGAGTAAGTTATCAACAAACCAGTTGTCTAACGCAATTTTCAACGGAGCTATTGCGTTTATATCAGTTAAATCTAAACCTTTAGAGTTATCTCTACTCGCTAAAGCATCACTACCTTTCTGTTTATTTTCATCGCGGTACAAATCAATAGGCATGATAATTTGCGTATTATATTTTCTTTTTAAGCGCTGCGTTTTTTCAACAGGATCTTCAAGTAACGACTCTACAGGTTGTGCTTCATCGACAATGGCATTAACAAATGACGAGTTAGCACCGTTTTCTAATAAACGCCGTACGAGATAAGCAAGTAAATCTTCATGGTGCCCAACAGGCGCATAAATGCGACATTGGATACCATCACCAGCAACAATTTGATCATATAATGAATCACCCATTCCATGTAAACACTGAAATTCAAAACCTTGCTTATCATCGCCAGCTAATTCAACTATAGTGGCCGCAGTATAGGCATTATGAGTAGCGAACTGCGGATAAATAGTGTCGCGATATTCCAATAGTTTATTGGCGCAGGCGTGATAAGAAACATCGGTTGATGATTTTCGGGTAAATACGGGAAAATGCGTCATACCGTCTTTCTGAGCATTTTTAATTTCAGTATCCCAATAAGCACCTTTGACTAAACGCACCATCATTCTGCGGTTCGTTCGTAATGTTAGTTCTCGAAGCCATTCAACGACAAACATTGCCCGTTTTTGATACGCTTGCAATGCAATACCAAAGCCCTGCCAATCACCTAAATCGGTATCAGTAAAAACAGCTTCAATAATATCCAATGAAATATCTAAACGCTCTGACTCTTCAGCATCAACTGTTAGACCAATATTATACTGCTTGGCTTGCAAACAAAGCACTTTCAATTTAGGTACAATTTCAGCCATCACCCGTGATTTATGGGTAAATTCATAACGAGGATGGATAGCCGATAATTTTACCGAAATACCTGGCACTCGACGCGGATCATTTTTACCTGATGTCAAGGCCACCTGACCTATGCATTGGATGGCATCTTGATAGGATTCTAAGTATCGGTCTGCATCCGCCATGGTACGAGCGCCTTCGCCAAGCATATCATAAGAATAAACATAACCTTGTTGCTCTTTGGTTGCCGCACGGTTAGTTGCATCAGCAATTGTTTCTCCCATCACAAACTGCTTACCCATAATTTTCATGGCATAATTCATCGATTTTCTAATAACAGGCTCACCTAATCGACCGACCGTTTTTTTCAATAAACCAAAGCTATCTTTTTTACGTCTGTCGGCATAATCCACCATAGAGCCTGTAATCAATAACCCCCATGAAGAAGCATTAACAAAAAGAGAATCACTTGAGCCTAAATGCGAGCTCCATTGACCTTGGGATATTTTATCGCGTATTAACGCATCCTGGGTGTGCTTATCTGGTACACGTAACAAAGCTTCAGCTAAACACATTAATACCACGCCTTCTTCACAAGACAGTGAATATTCATTTAATAATGCATCAATAGCGCCATTGCCTGATTGATCTTGACGAATTTGTAAAACCATTCTACGCGCACGCTCCCAGGCACGACTTCTGGCACTCACATTTACTTCTGCAAAAGGAAGAATATGGTCAACAGCAACATTTTCATCAATACGATAAAACTCACGTATTTTTTGACGAATTGGGCAATCTGTAATTAACGAGCCAGTAAAAAGCATGGGAGATCCTCAAAAGTGCAAACCAATACTATCTGTATACCCGCTCCACTTGAAGGTGCTCGTTTCAGGAAGTCTGAGCGATTCATAATCAAGGCACATTTTTGTATTAAGGGTTATTCCCTTAAAAAGAAATGTAACGCAGAGTATGATTTTCTCAGCCTTCCCCAAAGGGCTGGTTTAGAAGCGTTTTAAGCGGCGTTATTGATTTTGAGAAGGGAATAACCATTCTCTTCAATCAATGCCTTGCCTAAAGACGTTTCTAATTCCAGCTGAATCATGCATCTTCAAGTGGAACGGGTATAGTTATTATAGTTGGCTTTATTTTAGTAAATAAGTTTGAGGGGAATTTTAATGTGAAGACAACAGAATGTGCTGGTTATTTTCGAAGCTTTACCATATTAAATACGGAAAAAACCATAATCAACAATAGAATATTCTACTTTTGAATATGGTTCCAATATTTTCGATTAGATATTATGTAGAGAATTAGTCGATACTAATACGAGTAATATTAGCGCCTAATGCTTGTAATTTATCTTCTATACGTAAATAACCACGATCAATATGATAAATTCGATCCACTTGCGTCTCTGTTTTTGCAACCAAACCTGCAATCACTAAACTTGCTGACGCACGTAAATCAGTTGCCATAACTTGAGCACCATGAAGTGAATCAACACCTCTAACTATAGCTGTATTACCCTCAAGCTCTATATCTGCGCCCATGCGTTGTAATTCAGGAACATGCATAAAACGATTTTCAAAAATAGTTTCGATAACCGTTGCTGTACCTTCTGCAAGCACATTCAACGTCATAAACTGTGCCTGCATGTCGGTAGGAAATGCTGGATGTGGTGCTGTTTTAACACTCACTGCTTTTGGCTTTTGAGTCATGGAAAGCTCTATCCACCCCTCTCCAGCAGCATTTTCGCCTGTAGTAATATCAGCGCCGGCTTCAGTTAATTTCGACAACACCGCTTCTAAAGTTGAAGGGTCTGTATTTAAACATTTAACTTTCCCTTGGGTAACCGCAGCAGCAACAAGAAACGTTCCTGTTTCAATTCTATCAGGCATGACACGATATTCAGTTCCACGAAGCTCTTCAACGCCTTCAATAGTTAAGGTATTCGTACCTGCACCCGTAATTTTTGCACCCATACTAATAAGACAATTAGCAAGATCTACTATTTCAGGCTCTCGAGCAGCATTTTCAATAACCGTCGTACCATCAGCCAATGCAGCCGCCATCATTAAGTTTTCTGTCCCCGTAACACTGACAATATCCATAAAGATATTGGCACCTACAAGGCGGCCTTTTTTCTTAGCCACAATATAGCCATTTTCAACATCTATATCAGCGGCCATCGCCTTTAGACCCTGAATATGTAAATTTACCGGACGAGCACCAATTGCACACCCTCCAGGTAAAGAAACTTCAGCATGCCCCATGCGGGCTAGTAATGGACCAAGTACTAAAATGGAGGCACGCATGGTTTTTACTAAATCATAAGGAGCACAACATTCAGTAATATTACTTGCATCAATACTTAACGTTTCATCATTTAACCACTGGGTTTTAGCGCCCAATTGACCTAATAACTTTACGGTGGTTAAAATGTCATTGAGTTGAGGTACATTACGAAAAACAATAGGTGTTTTTGATAATAGTGCTGACATTAAAATAGGGAGTGCGGCGTTTTTAGCCCCAGAAATAGTGACTTCACCACGTAGTGGCTTACCACCAATAACTTTAAATGCGTCCAAAATTACTTACTTCT
>Ga0105358_10000459_pt1 | contig 20304 bp, 15 predicted proteins | sample GOMGulsemesocosm_5_FD_83509 | JGI IMG/M metagenome (GOLD analysis project Ga0105358, IMG submission 83509) | Methane-oxidizing microbial communities from mesocosms in the Gulf of Mexico - GOM15C Gulf of Mexico | ecosystem: Environmental > Aquatic > Marine > Cold seeps | place: Gulf of Mexico... | reverse complement strand
GTTGGCTCAGCTATCTCCCCAGTTATAAAAGTCTGTGCCAATCCGCAAACCTACCGCAATATGAGTGCAGACATGGATGTAGATGCCGGCAGAATTATCGAAAACAGAGGCACCTTAGACGAAGTGGGCCAAGAGATTTTTGATCTTGTAATCAACATGGCCGAGGGTGGGCAAAGCAAATCCGAGCAAATGGGCCATCGGGAATACCTATTAACTTACAAATATTTTTCAGTAGGTCGCGCCTGTGCTTAAGTAACTTTTTAAGTTCATTTAATTCAAACTTTATCAAACAGATGAGGGAATTTTTATCCCGATTGACCTACTGCTTATACGTAGGTCATTTTTTAATTTTAACGAGGTAGTTCATGTCCAATCAATTGTACAGCGGGAAAACGGTTGTCATCACCGGTGCAGGATCAGGAATAGGCCAAGCGATGGCTGTCGCCTTTGCGCAAGCTGGCGCTAGCGTTGCACTCTTGGATCTCAACCAAGAGCAGCTCAGTGAGACGTTAGATTTGCTAAAAAGTAGCAATACTAAAGCGAGTGGATTTGCCTGTGATGTCTCTCAAAGTACACAAGTACAGAGCGCTGTTGATAACATTCAACTGGCATTTGGCAGCATCGACGTCTGGATTAACAATGCCGGTATCGCCCATGTTGGCAACATTGAAGCCACTGCAGAAGCCGATTTAGACCGCCTTTATAACGTCAACATCAAGGGCGTCTATAATGGCATGCTGGCGGTTTTACCTATTATGAAACAACAAAACGGCGGCGCTATCCTCAATATGGCATCTATCGCTGCAAAAGTAGGTATCGCCGACCGCTTTGCCTACTCAATGACTAAAGGTGCTGTATTGACCATGAGTTTGTCAGTGGCCAAGGATTATGTGACGCAAAACATTCGCTGTAATTGCATCTGCCCTGCGCGCGTGCACACTCCTTTTGTCGATGGTTTCATTGCAAAAAATTACCCGGGCCAAGAGCGTGAAGTGTTTGATAATTTAGCAGCCTATCAGCCAATTGGTCGTATGGGAGAGCCCGCTGAGATAGCACAACTGGCGCTTTTTCTGTGTTCGGACAATGCTAAATTTATTACCGCCAGTGCCTACGACATTGACGGCGGCGTGACATCCCTCAGGTAACAGTCAATGCATCAGTCAGATTAATTCTAGGATCGATTTTTCACTTTCAGATAGTTAGCCTGACAGTCACCTAAACACTCTCGCAGGAGCAACAAAATGCAGCAACTCACCACGGATTTAAAACGTTGTTACACAGGTGTCATCAACGACACTATGCGCGCCATGGGGCTAACAGATTATATCTTACCTAGGCAGCTCCAAGCGATTATGCCCGACCAAGTCCTTGCGGGGCCAGTATTCACAATAAGCGGTAAAATGGTGGACAATGCCGACCCACATCAGACTCTACTGCAGTGGACTTCGCTGCTATCTCAGGCAAAATCTGGCCATATATGGGTTTCACAGCCCAACAATCAAGAAGTTGCACAGATGGGTGAGTTATCCGCTGAAACTTTACAAAGTAGAGGTGTATTGGGCGCTGTCACCGATGGTTTGATTCGAGACACTCAGTGTTTATTATCTTTACAGTTTCAAACTTGGTGTACTGGTACAACACCTGCTGATGTCGTTGGCCGCTGGCTACCAGATGGATTTAATCTGCCTATTAAAATTGGCAGTGTGCAGATACTGCCTGGGGATTACCTTTTAGGTGATCGTGATGGTCTCATTTGCATACCTAAAGCGCAATGCAGAGAGATTGTCGATCTATCTCACAAAGCGATCAAGGCCGAAAACTTAGTTAGAACAGCCATTTTGGCAGGAATTGACCCTCAACAAGCTTATATCAAATACGGAAAGTTTTAGACAAGCTAATATTCTCTGTTTTTTAGCCTTGATAAGAAAACGCTCAGTGGTTGAAACCAATCAGCGTTTTGTTATCGCTACTTTAGGCTTCTAACAAATCCACACCCTAGGGACGGAGCATTATCCCTCGGTGATTAAGGCTTTGCCTAATTCACTTCTATTCATTGACTCTTGCCCCTAGCAAATAAGAGACTTTTTCACTGGCGAGTTTTAATCTCGAACGCACTTGACTTCTGGTTAACTTCTCTCCTTCCAGTTTCTTCACAAAAGGAACAGTCAACACCGCCACTAAGTCGCCTGTGTAATCAAAGATAGGATAACTTTGATTGTAGATACCTTTTATCTGCAAACTCGGAGATTCTATATAGCCACGCTGCTTTATAACTTGCAGCTCTTGCTCCAGTGTTTCTGTGTATAACTCCTTCGCCGCCAACATTATCTGCATGCGCTCTTCTACGTCTAGGTAGGCCAAGAATATCTGACCTGAAGCAGTTTTTGACAAGCTTTGTAAACTTGTCCCCAAACGGACACTAAAACCTAGTTGTCCAGGGCTATCTACTTGGGCAACCACTAACAGCTGACTGTTGTTAAATACTACCAAATGACAAGATTGCTCCACTTCCTGAACCAAGTCATTCATCACCGGGCTTGCCTGCTCTACCAAGCGTTTAATCGGTGGATGGCGGTGTGATAACTCAAACATTTTCAAGGTGAGTTCAAAACGATCCGTACCGTCTTTAACGCCAATGTATCCTCTTTCATCAAGGCACACTAACATTCTAAAAATCTCGTTCAAGGTTCGACCTAACGCATCCGAAATTTCCTTCTGAGTTAGCCCTGTACGGCTTGAAGCTAATAGCTCTAGAATATCTAGACCTTTATCAAGTGCCGGTACTTTGTATTGCGTTTTAGAGACCAAGTTGATGCCCTTTGACTTTTATCTATAAAGTTTGATTTTACTAGCACATATAATAACTGATGTAACGGCGATGGTAAATTAATCATATTTTTGTCGTTCTATATATTCAGCAAAATAACGCATTAAGTGCTTGTTACCCAATTTAGTATTAGGGAAGTGGGGATAAGTCTCCAGATATCCAGCCTGCGAGGCGCTTGAGGCTTATTCGCAACTTCCTGATTTTTCTCTGTTAACTTTACATCGCTCATTGAGCGTTTCAGCGACTCATCCAATTGTTGTTTGACATCGATCCCCTGCTGCTGCCAAGCTAGCATCACAAGTAAATTTACATTTTTGTAAGCTCGGTGCAAAGTGTACGCCAGTAAAGGGTATTAACCTCATTTTAAATAATGAGGATAAAACATGAATAATAGCTACCGCGCGTTAAGTGCTTTTGTACTTGCCCACTTCGCTTTGAGTTTATCCAGTGTCGATACCGCCCATATCATCAATAGCACTAGTGCGATTACTGCCTTTAATGCGCTGGCTTTTAGTCTGATCTTAGCAGCGCGCTGGCAATGGGTTGATCGACTGAGCGGTGGTGCAGATAAAACTTATCTATTACACCGCACCTTAGGTTATAGCGCACTCGGCGCCAGTCTCATTCACTGGATAAGTGCCGATGATGCTCTAGTGGGAATAATTCCCAGTATTACTCACTCAGCGGGTGAACTCGGCGAATTCGCTGTGATCTCGCTATTACTCCTCGGAGTGATATCAGCACTTAAAATCATCCCCTATCACTTATGGAAAAAAAGCCATTTATTAATGGGGCCGCTATTTTTATTGATTGCTTGGCATGCGTTTTTTGCAGCCAGCCCTATCCCATTTGCCAGCTTGCTGTGGTGGAGCCAACTAGCGATTACGATACTGGCTGTTATCGCTTGGGGTTTCACATTAAATAGATCGGCAACAATGGATTCAATTTGTATTAAAAAGATTCAACCATTGCCCGGCGCCATTGAATTACATGTAACCAAACCCAGTTACTTTACCTATAAACCTGGTCAGTTTGCCAATTTAAGCGCCAGCGCAAAAGGTTTAACAGAAGTACATCCTTTTACGATCGCCAGTGCCCCTGAGAGCGATACATTGCGCTTTATTATCAAAGACGCCGGTGATAGTACAGCACGCTTAAAACAGCAACTGACACTTGAGCACAGCATGGCGTTACATGGGGTTCGCGGTGCTTTCACTATTAATTGCGCCGATGATCGCCCTCGACAAATCTGGATCGCTGCTGGTGTCGGCATTACTCCATTCTTAGCGGCGCTTGAGAGTCTAAAATTTCAGCTTTTAAATAATGACCCGCTAAAAGATAAAGGAGAGGTCATCGATTTATTTTATGCCCCCTCCCTTGCGCTTGGCCGTGGCATACTTGAAGAGCTAAAACACTATCAAGCAACGCTAGCAATGTTTAATCTCCACCTATTAACTGCAGGTAAATACTTGGATTTGTCACACTTTTCCTCGCTGGATAAAGGCTGGCAGGACGCTACCCTCTACTTATGTGGCCCCAATAGCATCAAAACTGCCGCGCGCCTGTTTTATCGACAAGGCGGTGGAAAAGCAAAGATATACAGCGAAAACTTTGACTTTCGCGCTGCTATCACGCTCTCTGATGTGCTTGCGAACATACCAACAAAGCAAAATCACTTCTATTTATGGATCATAGCCGCTGTTAAATCCGCAGATAAAAATATTGGACTTATTCTCAGACTCCCGACATTATGCACTGCAAAAATGGCCTTTAAGCGGCATACTGATAGTGTGCCCTTATTTATCAATGCTTTTTCTAAACGCGCACCAGGAATAATTAAAACATGCGAATTTTATTACTCGAAGATGATGCGCAATTAGGCCCTTGGATACAAGAGTCACTGAATAGTGCAGGACATGTCACTGATTTATTAACCGATGGTCGGCATGCTTTAGCTGCCGTCACGACCCAAGAATACGACATTGTATTACTTGATAGAATGACCCCGGGCTTAGATGGACTGAGCGTACTAAAAGCTATGCGCGCCGCCAAAAATAGCGTACCGGTATTGTTTTTAACCGCGCTTGGAGAAGTAGATGATAGAGTCGCAGGACTTGAAGCCGGTGGTGATGACTATCTCACTAAACCTTTCGCCATCACCGAGTTGCTCGCCAGAGTCAATGCCTTAGGTCGCAGAAATAGCCCCGTTGCAAGTGCAGTGAGTAGTACGCTAACATTTGCGGATATTGAGCTGGATTTGATGAGTCGTCAGTGCCGGCGCCAAGGAAAAAAGATAGAACTCAATACCAAGGAGTTTTTATTATTAGAAATATTTTTAAAGCACCCAACCCGTCTTCAAACCAAAGCGATGTTACTTGAAAAAGTATGGGATTTGCGTTTTGACCCAACCACCAGCGTCGTTGAAACACATATCAGTCGCCTACGCAATAAAATTGATAAACCTTTTGCCACAAAATTGCTTAAGACAGTCAGGGGTGCAGGCTATGTATTGGAGCAATAGGATAGCGCAAATCAGATCACTGCCCAAACGCAGCGCCATAAGACAAGCTGCGCTATTAACCAGTATCTTCTTAATAATCTTGTTACTCGCAGGGGCAACAGGTGCTTGGCTATTCTATAAAAGTATTCTGGAAAACACCGATATTGAACTGCGTAACAGGCACCAATTATTAACCCAACAAATACTTAACTCCCCTCCCTCCACAACGGTACTACCTTCTAGTTCATTTCTGTTTGCCAGCTTACAAGAGCACGATGGTCGCATTTATGGCCCTCAACACCCAAAGCTTTTTCGACGCGCCGGATTTCAAAGTCTTGAACTTTTTCACTTAGGTGACAAGGAGACATGGCGCACCTATAGCGCTAATGTTGGTGAGAGCAAGCTCACCATGGCCATCAATATGGCACCGAAATATGAAGTGCTAGAGCACGGTAGTGAACTGTTTTTAATTATGGGGGTATTAACCACGCTATTAACGCTGATCACCGGGCTAGTTATTGGGCTGCGCGCTCAACAGCGCCTCAATCATATCCACAGTACCTTAGATAAAGTCGCCGAGGGAGACTTAAGCGCTCGCATCGCAACAGCTGTGGGTAGCGACGATTTAGCGCAAGTGGCGGTGCGTATCGATGAGACAAACATGCGCTTGGAAAGCTTATTGCGCCAAAGCAGGGATCTAAGCGCCAATATTGCCCACGATTTAAAAACACCTTTGGCAAGGCTGCGCGCCAAATTAGAAACGGCCCTCAGTCACACTAATCCCGAGCAAGTTTCCCTTTGCATAGAAGATGCACTGGATCAATCTGATCAAATGATCGCTACTTTTGAAGCCATTTTGCGTTTAGCCCATTTAAATTCAGGCCAGTACCGTCAGCGCTTTAACACGCTTGTGCTGGCTGATATTGTGCGTGAAACGGCAGATATTTATCAAGCGGTGGTGGAAGACAGTCAGCACTTGTTTCAATTAACCATAGACTCCAAAGTACAGATTAAAGGGGATAGAGAACTACTGATTCAACTCATCGCAAATTTGTTAGAAAACGCCCTCAGACACACACCCACTGGCAGCTGCATTCATTTGAGTTGCATCGACAATAGTTTGAGCGTCAACGATAACGGTCCAGGAATAGCGGCGCAGTACCGAGAAAAGGTGCTAGAGCCGATGTACCGCCTAGAACACAGCAGAAACACTGTGGGTAACGGCTTGGGGTTATCTTTAGTACAGAGCGTGGCGCAGTTACACAAAGCACAATTAACCCTAAAAGAAAGCCAGCTTAGTGCACAAAACCCCGGTTTATCGGTGAGTTTGCTGTTTTAGTAAGCTTACAAATTTGTAAACTAGAGGAGAGTCTAGATCCAGCTTAGCGGTTGATAATGGCTTTAACAAATGAGAGAAACCAAGGAGATTAGCAATGAAGAAATTACAATTAGTATTAAGTCTGGTCATCGCCATTATTGTCGCAAGTTTTGTCTTTGCAGGTTTTGCAGCCCTCGGATTAGTCGTGGTAGGCATCAGTTTCACCTTACTCGGATGCGCTGCTATTTATCGCAGCTGGGCTTTATATCAACAGCGTAGACACTACCGTGACCTTGTAGTAAAAAGCTATTAATAGGGTCTAGGAGCCAGAAAAACATCACTGCATAGCATGCAATATCCTGGTTAAGTGCTTAGGGAGCAGCGAACAAGTCCAAGACGCCCCTGGCGTACAGGATTGTTTGTGATTGAGGCAATGGTTACAGGCGGGCTTAGACCTACAAAAACCATTAACAAAGAGCACGAACTATCCTGTAGTAATTACGTTTTCAAAGAAAGCTAAGCGGCCAACAGAGCTGAAATCTTGTTTCAGCTAAACAGAGCTGAAATCTTGTTTCAGCTAAACAGAGCTGAAATCTTGTTTCATCTGCATTTCCTTTGTCAGAACGCTTGTAAAGGGCACGCCATTCGCGTCCATTCTTGTGCGGGTCAGTGTGCCCCTCTTTATGGGTATTGACCGCTTAGACTTACGTTATTTAGAAAGCACAGGGACATCTAGGGACTTATTCGCTACTTCCTTATATATAACGTCGTACTCATCGAATATCCGCAGCACTTGTCTATACTGTGCAGTGTTTTTTTGCAGTGATCGCAGCGAACGTTGGTAATGGGCCAGCGTTTGAGCGAGATAACTTTGATGAATTTCGCTAGGTTGTTGCCAGAGTTGCGATCCAGTGGCAACCACCGGGAAAGTACTGACACCTTGTTCGCCTAGCAGTAAGCAGGCCTTAGGAACAGCCAAGTGAATGATTTCGTAGTACCATTTTTGCTCTTTATGCAATGCTTCAGCAAGCAACGCTAAGCCCAACGCTGACAATCCCTGACGTAATTTATACTGATGACGTACCGGGCACAGCAAGAATTCAAGATGGTAACCAGAGAACTTTTCTACTAGCGCGCTAACCATCGCCAATGTTAACTCGCCACCCACTCCCGCGATGATAATCAGGTGCTTATCTGCTTGCGGATACCGATCAATTGGCAGCGATCGGACATCTTTTGTATGCAGTTGCCAAGTCTGCGAGTACTGCGGCAAATCCGTGCACAATTGCCGCTCTAGCTGCGCCATAATACTCGGCACTACATCAACAAAATGAACTGTTTCAGCTCCTTTGCGCTCAAGTATTAGACGACCTATATTACCGTGATCACAGCAGCAGTCCCACACATGTTGATAATGACGGCTAACAAAACCATCAATAGCGTTTAAACGCTTACTTATTTTCACTGGTTTCTCTGCAAAAAACCCGCATTGTAGAGTCTCTACCGCCCTATCGCAAGCTATCGCGCTTTCACCAGTTTAACGGGATATCACTTAGGTTGTCATTGCATGCCCTCAACCTCAATCTTAAACTTAAACTTAAACTAAGTAGACTAATGCAGTCAGTGATTCAGCTTTAAAGCCCTCTATGGCATAATGCATTTTTCAGGCATTGTGAAGCATATAATGAGTACACTCGATTTTTCGGCAATTAACCAGAGCAGCACCCTTTCTTTCAAAGCTCAACGCAACCTCATAAAAAAACTGGGGCAGGGAAAGCGCATTCCCTGTGATCACTGTCAACAACCTTTAACACTGACCGCTTTAACCGCCGCTGATGCTGTGGACAAAACAGGTGTACGCTGCGCAATTGGATGTACGAATATCGCTTTAGAATTTGTCAATTAGAAGCTAGCCGTGATGTGCCTAAAATTGCTCAATCCACTATTTCATTTGCACAACTATCCGCTCAGAACAAAGCGCATTTTTGTCGCTTTGCGTGATAGCGACACTTTTCAGATAGTAACCGCTCACTTCTCCCACACAAGCAATATTAATACTAAATTCAGCCACTTAGCTTAATTTAAAGCAATTGACTATCGTATCTTTACCCTCTATTAAATATCTGTTATATATTTTCTATTAGACTTTTTTTTCTGGGATATTATGACGCTACACTCGCAAGCCAAGTTGCTTTTAAGATACCAATCTCTGGGCATTATCAGCATTGTGTTCATCATCATCGCCGGTGTCTTCAGCTATTTCCTATTAAAAGACAACGTTAGCTACCAGCGAAAACTTGAAACTTTAGATAAAGAAATTAGACAGCAGCACCAAACCCAGATACAGCTAGAAGTTAAAAATGCCCGCGAGTATATTATTTATATGAATTCGATGGCAAAACAACAATTAATGCAGCAATCAAAAGCCGCTATTGAGCAAGCGCACAGTATCGCCACTAATATCTACCTGCAGCAAAAAGATAAATTTCCAGAACAGCAAATCAAAAATTTCATCATTGAAACTTTGCGTGACTTACGTTTTTTCAATGGCCGCGGCTATTATTTTATTAACCGGCTAGATTCCTATTCTCTTTTATTACCTATCGCCCCGCATTTGGAGGGAAGCTACCTGCTTGATAACCCACAAAGTGCCGGGGCAATTGCGAATATATTGAGTTCATTAAAAAATAAAGAACGCGCTGGATTTTCACGCTACAAGTGGTATCAGCCGCTAAATCTCACGCAAATTAGTAAAAAGATTAGCTACGCAAAAGTATTTGAGCCTTTTGAATGGCTGATAGGCACTGGGGATTACCTATCCAGCTTTGAGCAAGATCTTAGAGAGGCGGCCTTAGAGCGACTGTCGACGCTTACCTCTGATAGCCAGGCAAATATAACGGTATTAGATAGACAAGCTAACATTATCAGCCACGCTAATGTTCAAGGTAAAACAAAGCAGAATTTAACCCCGGAATTGATTGCCAAAATTGTCAAGTTTTCTCAATCAGGGGGAGGTTTTGTCAATTTCTCCGAGTTATATGACATCAAAGACACTGACCAGTTATCCGATCGTTATGCTTATATAGAAGCTATCGACCTTTTGGGCTGGACCATCATCGCGGACATTTCTCCCAGTAAAATAAATGCCATCATCTCGATGCAACGGGTTCAAGTTGAGCGGCAATCGCAATCAGACCTGTACACTTTAATTGCCGTACTGGCCATTACTGCTGTGCTAACGCTATTCATTTTATACGCTTATAACTACTGGTTTAAACGACTATTTCGCAATTATCAGAAAAACCTGGATTTACAACAGCACGAGATAAACAGTAACAATAAAGAATTAAAACTTGCCTCTAGGGTATTTGATTCCGCTAATGACGCTATTATCGTTACCGATGCAGCGTATAAAATAATTGCTGCAAACCCAGCCAGTCACAGAATTACCGGTTATTCTCACCACGAGCTGATCGGCAAAGATCCACTCTTTTTGGCGTCCGACTCACAAGATAAACACTTTTATCAGCAAGTGGCTGCATTGATTGCCAGAGAAGGTCGTTGGCAGGGGGAAATTTATAACCGTCATAAAAATGGCGAGCGTTATCCAGTGCGTATTTCTATTTCTACCTGTATGGATAAAGAGCGAAAAATCCTCAATTATATCTCAGTTTTTTCCGACATTTCAGAACATAAAAAAACCGAACAGCAGTTAATTTACCTCGCAGATTTTGATCCGTTAACCAAACTGGCTAAACGCCATATATTGGCGGAGCGAGTAGGCGAAGTGATCAGTTACAGTGAGTTAAATGACCAACATCAATTTGCGTTAATGCTGATCGATCTTGACAGGTTTAAAAATATCAATGACTCGCTGGGACATAACATTGGTGACCAAGTACTGAAGACTGTTGCTGAGCGCCTACAAACCAATATTCGCGCATCCGATATTATCAGCCGCTTAAGCGGCGATGAATTTATCATCTTGGTTAATCACAATAAAGCGCAGCGCGCCGCCACTCGACTGGCTAATAGAGTTTTAAGAGATCTCGCAGAACCGATTAAAATCGGCAGTCACGATTTAGTGGTGACACCCAGTATTGGCATTGCGACTTTCCCATATAATGGCAACAACTTCGATGCACTATTAAAAAATGCAGATGCTGCGCTGCATCACGCAAAATCTCAAGGGCGCAATAATTATCAATTTTTTACCATTGATATGCATCAACGCGCATCCGAAAAGCTCACTTTAGAGCGAGGCTTGCGCCAAGCCTTAAACAAACAGCAATTTGAAGTCTACTATCAGGCACAATACGATCTTACCACTGGCCTGTTAGTTGGCTGTGAAGCGCTACTGCGCTGGCATTGCCATGAGCTGAACAATCCTACTCCTGACAAGTTTATCCCCGTCGCAGAAGAGACGGGGTTAATTTTACCTATAGGACAGTGGGTATTAGACCAAGCTTGTCGCCAAGGTGCACAGTGGATAGAACAAGGACATACGCCGATACCGATCGCCGTCAACGTCTCTAGCTATCAGTTTAATCAAAAGCTAATTGGTTTGGTTGAACAAAGTTTACAAAAAGCGGGGTTAGACCCTAAGTGGTTGGTGATTGAAATTACCGAAAGTGCGCTAATGCATGACCCTGAATTCACTAAGCAAGCATTGATTAAATTACGCGAATTAGGGGTTAAAATTGCGCTGGATGACTTTGGCACTGGTTACTCGTCACTGGCTTATTTAAAACGCTTTCCAATCGATAAACTAAAAATTGACAAAGCGTTTATCAACGGTCTGCCTGAAGATCAAGACGACCTCGTCATCACTCGTTCAATTATCGATGTTGCCTGTAATTTAAACATGACAATCATTGCTGAAGGAGTCGAAACGACAGCCCAGGAAATACTGCTTAAACATTTGGGTTGTCATCAAATGCAAGGGTATTTAAAAGCTAAGCCGCTAAATGCCCTAGCCTTTAGCGAGCAACATCTAGATCCGCAGATTAAGCCTAAACAACAAACCTCAAGCAATCCTTGAGACTTTTAAAGCTATTCATCAAAAGATTGATCCCTACAGCTTGCTGCAAGAGGTCTTGATGTTTAACGCTATCGCATATTGAGCTTCAAATAATGAAGAGGAGCCTAATTGAGATAGCTTGCTGTTGGGCTGTTGATTAGCTGATTAATGCTTTTTAGCCCTTCAATAAACAAGGATTCTTGAGCGACTGACATCACCGATAGACGCACAGCATTCACAGCGCTTGCACTGTTAAAATAACTCGCATCACTGACAATAATGTTTTTTTCTGCCGCGGCACAAGTAAATTTTTGCGTGGTAACCCCCTCTGGCAAATGTAGCCAACAGCTATAACTGGCACGCTGGCGCTCGATCCTCGCTTGCGGTAAATGCCGGGTGACCAGTCGCTGACGCCTGCCGGCAAATTCACGCTGGTTAGCCGCCATCTCAAACGCTTGCCCAGCAGTGATGAGATTAGTGGCCACCTCAAACACAAATGGAGAAGGTAGCCAGAGTGTGGCGCGAATAAAATCCGCTAATTTTGCCAGTTGCTCCTGCGGCGCTTTAATATATCCACAGCGCAACCCGGGACTAATAGATTTTGACAAACTACTGATATAAAAAGATTTACTCGGAATAAGATTACTAATAGGGCCGAGTTTTTGATCATTTAAAAAGGCGTATATATCATCTTCAAGTAACCAGATATCTTGTTTTTTAATCACCTTGGCTATTGCTTGTCTGCGCATCTCCCCCATAGTGGCACCGGTAGGATTTTGCTGTGAGGGTAACACTATCACCATCGCTGGTTTTTGTTTGCTGCACTGTGCCTGTAGATCCTCAGCTAGCATACCTTGCTCATCCATCGCTACTGCGACAACTGTGCGCCTTAAGTGTTTGCAAATGGCCAATATGCCCGGATATGTCAAAGCCTCTACTGCAATACAGTCTCCCTCATTAGAATAGAGTTGAATCAAACTGGCTAATGCATTTTGCGCCCCATTAGTGAGCAATATTTGCTGTGCATCTGCGACTTCTAAGCCGTAGTACTGACACCACTTTGCCCCAGCACTGCGATGCTCTAATAGCCCTGAATTTTCACTGTAACCAAATAAGCGAGTATCATCAAAGTGGCTAAATGAGGTCACTAGCTGCTGGCTAAGCAAGCGTACACTCTGGGTGAGATGAGGTTGTAGAATTGAAAAATTTAGCTCATCTACCGAGTGCTGCGCATGGATAACCTTATCCAAACGCTCACCGAGCACATAGCTGCCTCTGCCGACAAAAGATTCAACGACTCTTTGTTGAGCCAACAATTGATAAGCTTTAGAGACCGTCACAGCAGTGGTTTGCAACTTTTTAGCCAGTGCTCTATGCGCGGGCAGTTTACTACCCACAGGGTAGTCTCCGGATTCAATGGCAGCGCGAATTTGCGCCGCTATTTCTGTGTATTTATATTTATCCATAAACCTAATATTGACACCAGAGAAAATTAACTCGCACCCGATCAGTGAAATTTGATAATAGAAATACTACAGCGGGCAATTGACATATGTCAATTTTAAAAATACTATCAGTGCAGGTTTTTGATAGTTAGCGCTTAGCCTAGCGTGCAAACAGTAATTTAGGCTAAGCTCAATAGGAATGTAATAAGGAAGATAGCAATGGCAAAATTAAGCGCAGCATTTATTGGACTAGGCGTAATGGGATATCCTATGGCCGGGCACCTTCAAGCAAAAGGCATTGACACAACCGTATATAATCGCAGCAGTGAAAAAGCCATTAACTGGAAGAGCCAGCACAGCGGACAATATGCCAGCACGCCAAAAGATGCCGCTGCCGGTGCAGATGTTGTGTTTGTTTGCGTGGGCAATGACCAAGACGTGCGCAGTGTTATTTACGGCGAGCAAGGGGTATTGGCTGGGTTAAAGACAGGCGCTATTTTGGTCGACCATACCACCACCTCCGCTACTTTGGCACTTGAGTTACAAGCGGCATGCGCAGCAATAGGCGCAAGCTTTATCGACGCGCCGGTCTCCGGTGGTCAAGCAGGTGCTGAAAATGGCAAGCTGACAGTGATGTGCGGCGGTGATCAGGCAAGCTTTGATAAGACCGTGCCGTTAATGCAAGCCTATTCTCAACAAATCCAATTGCTGGGAGAAAATGGCCAGGGGCAACGCTGTAAAATGGTCAATCAGATTTGTATTGCCGGGGTATTGCAAGGCTTATCAGAAGCCCTCAGTTTAGCGCAGAGTGCGGGGTTATCAGTGCCGCAAGTAGTTGATACTTTAAAGCACGGTGCGGCGGGTTCTTGGCAAATGGAGAACCGTCTAGTGACGATGGATCAAGATAAGTTTGATTTTGGCTTCGCGCTAGATTGGATGCGAAAAGATTTAGGCATTTGTTTAGAAGAAGCTGCACGCTTTGATTTGGCACTGCCTCTGACCCAAGATGTCGACAGCCGCTACGCACAATTACAAGCGGCTGGCTTAGGTAGAATGGATACTTCAGCACTGTTCAAAGCGCTGAAATAAAGGTGTTAGGGCCGTGAGGCCCTAACCCTGTACCGCTATTCTTTGCCTGCTTTTTGCAACGGCCCTAAGCTGTTTAGATACTCCTTATTGAAGTCCTCACTATAGACACTAAAATTAACCGCGCTGTCTCTGAAACTTTTCAGAGGCTGCCCTAAACCTCCCATAATCCCTTTGCGACGCTGCCGTCTGACTTGGTCTAAATCGATTTCGATAGGGATTATCTGTTCAATTTCACCCGCTTGATGCAATATTTTCCCCGCCGGATCAACAATCACCGAACGGCCATTACCGCCCGCCGACAAACCGTTTATATCAACAAAATAGCATTGATTAAGGGCTGCTGTCGAGACGGCATTGGCCAACTCAATATCTCTGTCGATAGTGCCGGTCAAGGTTGGGTGAATAATGACTTCAGCGCCCATGGCGGTCAGTGTTCTACTCGTTTCAGGGAACCAGGCATCATAGCAAATGGACAAGCCAAAGCGTCCGACATTAGGCACGTCGAAGATACAGAAATCACTACCGGCACTAATGCCCGTTTCGTACGGCATAAACGGGAACATTTTGTGATAGCGCTGCACAATAATTCCCTCTGGGTTAATCACAATGGAGGTATTGTAGATTTGCTCATTTTTGCGTTCAAAATGTGAACCTGGGATAAGCCACAGACCGTAACGCTCTGCGAGTTTGCAAAGTTTCTGCTCTGTTTCACCCTCCTCAGTGACGGCCAGTTCAGGGTCGGGGCCGGCCACTGCCAATTCACTGAACACGGCCATTTTTACCCAGGGAAAGCGAAAAACTAGGCTGGCGAGCTGTCGTTCCATTTCTACTAAATTATCGACACCGTGAACATGCATTTGGATTCCGGCAATAGCGAATGGGGTCATATAAATCCTTACTCTTAATCAAATAATTTAAATTAAAGATCCCCCAGTTAAGCCCGTTTTGGCTCACGATCACTTTGTTAAGCGGAGAATTTTTAGTGTCTAAGGTTGCTAACAACTGAACCAAACAAGGGTTAAATGTTAGACTTTTGATGATGTAGGCTACGCCTCATTCATCGTTACCACTTCCTGTGAGTTAGGCGGTGCTCAATCCATTTTTATTAAACAATCGATGAAACATGTTTGGGCATCGACAAGCTCGACACCCCTAAATCGACATATTTCACGTCTCTTTCACCCTCTTCAAAAGCGTCAAAGCTCTGAATCCAACTCTGCTCTTTCCAGAGTATTTTAACCACTCCTTCTCGCGGGTAATACACACTAGTATATAAAGTACCAAAGCCTCGTTTGTAAGCATCACTGTACAAAGGAGGCTGTAAAAAGCGAGCGATAAAGATATCAGAATTGATATATTCATCACGCAAATTTTGATCGAGATAAATTAATCTTTCAACTGTTTTTGTCGCAGTTGCGTGCCGCTGCCAAGTAATTTTTTCCTGATGGTTAGTAGTGGCTAAATCATCCAACACTACAGCTTCTCTATCGGGAGATAACCAAACGGTAACGGCGACCCCCTGTGCGTCTAACACTGATAAGTTGTAGGCCATGTGACAAGGCAGACGCTTCAATGTTGCTATCGCCTCTACCGTAGTATCACAAGTTTCCAGTACATACCTGACAATCAAAGGGATACCAAACCCTGTCCCCCCCTCAGTCTTCCCACCAAAGGCGAGCGATACCGCCAACCCAGAATCATTCATACCATCGACCAGCCCCCAGAGACAATCAGACATGCCTATAACGGTGCGTTTTCCCCATTGAGTTTTGACCATTACCCCTTCGGTATACAGCGGGTGATAATCGTAATTCCTGATCAAAAAACACTCATCATGCCTGCGCCAAACAGCTTGTGAGCAACCCGATAAATACAGCGGAGGATTGTACAGAGACAGTGCTCTAGCTGCGGAGTCACTGCCACCTGCGAGCTCAACTAAGCGCTCGTAGGTTGGCAAAAGTTCTGGCATATGCTGTTTTAACTGATTGCGGCAAGTTAAATATCTAGGCCTGGCATTGACCCCTTCACAGAAATACCACTTTTTGTAACTAGGCCACATTTCTGCAAAGTAGTTACGCCACTTTTTTGCGGGAATTTGCTCGCTAATCGCACGAAATTTATAAGACATGTTGTGAACTTATTAAGATTAATGTGAATATTACCTAGCGAGAGGAGCGACCTCCTCTGCCGTGCAAGTACCGCCAGAAGAGGTTTGTTGGTACCTATTAAAGTATTTTAAACGCACCTGCAGTCAACGAGTTTGGCGCATGGGCGACTTCCACCTGTGACTCGGACAACTCTACACTGTTATAGCTATTGCGAATACCATCAATCCATAATTTAGCGCGTTCATTCAGTTCAAAGTCATCAGTCATCAGGCGACCACGCGTAATCAAAATCCCTAAATCAGCCCCTTCGTATTCGTAGTCGTTGACATCACTGATACGCAAAAAGAAAGCTTCATTGTCAGTCTCTACCGCACGGCGACGATAATCGAAGTAACTAAATTCGACAATGCCCTCTTCATTCATGGTATAAATACCTGATTGCGGGGCTTGGTTAATCAGTCCAACACTCTCATCAGTATGCTTGATCACTAACTGAGACCAACTGTCAATGTTATCCTCCTCAGCCCAGCGCTCATTCAGCGCCTCCACATCAAACCTGAAATCAACATCACAAAATTCTAGTAAGTGGAATAAAAATAACGGTGCATCAGCGTGTGCAAATGCCGCGTGATTGGTTAGCGAACTAGCGCCGGTCACTCTCGGATTAAGCTCGCCCAGATAAACCTCACCATTGTCCGTATCGATCAAAAAATCCAGTTCAAAGTAACCACGATACCCCTCTGCACGTAACGCCTCACCAAAAGCGAAAGTATAGTCACGCGCTTTTGCGCGAATTTCATCGGTAAAAGCGCCGGCGTATATTTCGTTGCCACACCAACCACCTTTGTATGGTGTCAGCTCTTTAAAGCCCACTAACTCGGTCATTAATGGGCCGACCACTGTCCCCTGTTGCGTGGTGCAAGCTTCAATCGCCGAGCCGCGACAATTAATGCGCTTCATAATTTTAATTTCTTCGCCGCACTCTATCTCTTTGGCGTATTTATTGTATTCTTGCTCGTTGCTAATAAAGTAGGTGGTATGGCCTGAATCGCCAAAGGCTGTTTGCAGAACTAAATCATTGCCAAGTTCAGTACACAGCTCACACAAGTGTCCGTAGCTCTCCACTTTTGCCAATAAATTAGGAACACTCGGTACCCCCGCCCTATTGCCAATACGCACTGTCTCTATTTTGTTATCTAATGAGCTGCGCAGCGCCGCACTGGGAAAAGCCACATCTAACTCTAATTCGGCACTGAGCTGTTCGGTCTTCTCATCAAACATCAAGAAGATCGCTTTACCTTTATTTTCAGCACTGGCACGCGCCGCAATATAATCGACCACTTCTTTGTGCTCGAGCAGGTAATTATTGATATCTTCAATGCTTTCAAATTCCGCATGAGGCAACTCCCCTGGAATAAAGACATTCGGGTGGCGTCCATCGAAACAATCTAAATAATTAATATATCTGAAGTTTTTAACCCATGCAGAGATGCCCAACAAATTAAAATTGGTGGCACTGATAAAGTACATCGGGGTTTCATTTCTTAAGAAATAACGTCTGATATCTGATAGGTTTTTTAATACAGGTCTATTCATTGCCGGTTTATCCTTTAACTGTTGAGAACAATGTTGACTATCTGGTTTTTTTATTGTCGTTTGAGGCTGCTTGTTTAACGATCTTTTTCCCCACTTCAATGGGTACAGCCACCAAAGGCACCGCTGCCACAGGGCGCCGTTTGATGATAACGGATTCAAGGGCTTTTTCGGTGAAGACTCCGAGCCCGAAGTCAGGCCTGTAGCCATGAATTTCTGTGACATCCAATGCCAACATATAATCAATAATTTCTTCACTTATAACCTGCCCTGGTACTAAAATTGGAAAACCTGGTGGATAGGGGATGACAAAACTGGTTGACACCAGTTCGCGCCCTTTCATGACGTCTTGCATTTCTCCGTTGTTAAAATGAAAATACTCGCAGTTCTCATCGTTGTAACTGAGAAAATATGCATCTCTAATATTGCCCTCTGGGGTGTCTGTGCTTGAGCCGGTCGAACACCTAAATGCATTGTGAAAATAACTAAAATCTGGCAATGGTGGTAAATCGCGGGTTAACGATTTGACTTTTTTCGCCTGTATTTGCCGCTCTTTCGGGCTCATTCCCTCCTGCTCATATTCAAGTTGATTAACAATACGCTGGAACACTTCTATCAAATGGGCAACTGCGGATCGCGTGGTACCAATGTTAATCATGAACAACACGGTATTGCGCGAGGTTTTATTGATTTGGATACCATGTCGATCCATCAGGATTTTATTTTTAAAGGTATCGCCATCAATACCGGTATTGCCTATTTCCAAAGTGATACGCGTTGGATCAACCACAAACTCATCATCGCGCCACGCCTCTTCCATATGCGAGAATCCCGTTTTAGGACTGTAGTAAGAATCAACGCCCGATTCTCGGTAATCCACGGGAACCATGTCTTTATTAACCAGAAATTTAAAGTATTTATTAAAGCGGTCGTCCTGATACATACTGGTTCTCAGGCTCATCGCTATTTCCAATTGGCGGTTAACTAAACCATAACCCTCAAGCTCTACTTGCCTGCGACCTAAGTCCAGTGACGCTAGAATCTGATAATTAGGAGAGGTCGTGGTATGTGTCATATACGCTTCGTGAAACGGCCCCTCAACCTTTTGATTGTAATCTTGATCAAAGATATGAATCATTGACCCCTGACGCAGCGAAGTCAGGGTTTTGTGGGTTGAGTGGGTAGTATAAACCCTCACTCTGGTGCGATCTGGATTAGGCATCAAGCGGTTGTCTAACCAAGTCGCATCGTCATCTTGATCTAGTTTAGACATCCTCTCTTGGTAGGCACTGTACTCTTCGCGATACTCAGACGTTTTACACTTCCTACGCAGTGCCCGCGCGTTGTACATGCCGGTACGCTGGCGGTAAATTGGATTAAAGCTGGCAAACGCAAACCATGCTTCATCCCAGAGGAAAACTAAATCTGGTTTAATCGCCAGGCACTCTTCCATCACCCTGCGCACATTGTAAACAATGCCGTCAAAAGTACAGTTGGTGAGCAGCAGCATTTTCACTTTATCCAGTTTTCCGGCGCGCTTGTACGCTAACAGTTGCTTTTTTATTTCCCTGATAGGTACCGCGCCATACATGGAATACTGATTGATCGGGTAGGAATCTAAATAACAGACATGCGCCCCGGATAGCACCATGCCGTAATGGTGGGATTTATGACAGTCGCGATCGACCATCACTATATCTCCAGGCTGAACGAGCGCCTGCACCACTATTTTATTGGCCGTTGAGGTACCGTTGGTAACAAAAAAAGTTTCGTGTGAACCAAACGCACGACTGGCATATTCCTGAGCTTCTTTGAGCGGACCATGGGGCTGTAACAATGAATCTAAGCCCCCAGAAGTAGTGGAGGTTTCCGCTAAGAAAATATTAATCCCGTAAAAATCGACCATATCTCCAATCCAGTTGGAGCTAATCGCAGACTTACCTCGAGAGACTGGCATCGCGTGGAATATACCAGTGGGTTTACGACTGTATTTCTTGAGCGCATTAAAGAAAGGGGTTTTAAAGCGCTCGCCTATGCCACTTAAGATACAGTGGTGTTTTTCAAGATAATCATTATCTCGATAGAAGATACGGCTAAATACTTGTGTTTTTGAACTGGCTATTTTTTCAGCCGCTATATTGGCAATCAAATATAAATCGAGTTCTGGACGGATGTCCCGCATCGACTTGCCCAGCTCAATAATACGTTTAACATCATTGTTATATTGCTTAACACCGACTAAGAATTCATCTAAACCACCCATGCCACCCGCCTTGGCTTGCATAGGTATGCCCTGGCGTAAAATACAGGCCTGAATATTCTTGTTGATAAGAATCGCGATAATGGCATCTTCGAAACTAGGTACCACCACCACGTCATAAATGAATTTGTCTTCATTGCTGCG
>Ga0105358_10000456_pt1 | contig 20395 bp, 21 predicted proteins | sample GOMGulsemesocosm_5_FD_83509 | JGI IMG/M metagenome (GOLD analysis project Ga0105358, IMG submission 83509) | Methane-oxidizing microbial communities from mesocosms in the Gulf of Mexico - GOM15C Gulf of Mexico | ecosystem: Environmental > Aquatic > Marine > Cold seeps | place: Gulf of Mexico... | reverse complement strand
GAACTCTCGAAAGGGATAAACCTTTACACGCTTTCCAGGCGTGCGCCTTCAGCCACTCGGCCAGCTCACCGTATAACTTTAGTTTCAAAGTTGCGCTATAGTAGTTAAAAAACTTTTAACACGCAAGTATAAATCGGAGATAAGTGGATAAAAATCAAGCTATTGGTTAAACACTATTTAATGTTTAAATCCTCTCTACTTGAAGGAGCTCGTTTCAGGAAGCCTGAACGACTCATAATCAAGTCTCATTTTTTTATTAAGGGTTATTCAGGAGAATTTACATGTGCATTTTCTAGGAAGCTACATGTAGCTTCCTTAAAAAGAAATGTAACGCTGAGTATGATTTGCTCAGTCCCCTAGAGGGCTGATTTAGAAACACTTTATACTGCGTTATTGATTTTAAGAAGAAAACAACCATTATCTTCAATCGATGCCTTTCCTAAAAACGTTTCTGATTCCAGCTAAACCATGCATATTCAAGTGGAGCGGGTATAACTATCTAAGCATTACCTTTAACTTTAAGTTGATTGTCCGCTGCAAAGTTTAACATCCGATGTAAAGGTATTAGGGCTTTGTCAGCCAAATCAACATCAACAGCAATCTCTTTACCTAATGGATTTTCTAGCGCTTCTGATATAGATTTCAAACCGTTCATTGCCATCCAAGGACAATTAGCACAACTACGACAAGTAGCGCCGTTACCACCTGTAGGTGCAGCAACAAAAGTCTTATCAGGGTTAGCTTGCTCCATTTTGTAAAAAATACCTTTATCAGTGGCAACAATAAAGTGCTGATTTGGCATTTCTTGACTTGCTTTAATTAGTTGACTGGTTGAGCCTACTGCATCAGCCATGTCGACAACATTGGCTGGTGATTCTGGGTGTACCAATACTCCTGCATCAGGGTACTGAGTTTTCAAATTCTGTAATGCTTTCGCTTTGAACTCATCATGAACAATACAAGCTCCCTGCCACATTAACATTTTTGCGCCGGTCATTTTTTCAATGTACGCACCAAGGTGACGATCGGGTCCCCATAAAATAGGCTTTCCTTCACTTTCAAGCATTTCTACAATTTCTAGCGCGATGCTTGAGGTAACTACCCAGTCAGCACGCGCTTTAACCGCAGCAGAAGTATTAGCATAAACTACAACCGTGTGCTCAGGATGTTGGTCACAAAAGGCAGAAAACTCCTCAATAGGGCAACCTAAATCCAACGAGCATGTCGCTTCTAGCTCAGGCATTAGTACTGTTTTTTCTGGTGTTAAAATTTTAGCTGTTTCGCCCATGAACTTAACACCAGCCACAATCAGTGTTTGTGCAGGGTGCTGATTACCAAAACGTGCCATTTCCAAAGAATCTGCAACACAGCCACCTGTTTCTTCAGCCAATGCTTGAATTTCAGGATCAGTATAATAATGCGCAACTAACACGGCATTTTTTTCAATCAATAAAGATTTTATTTTTACGATATATTGTGCTTTTTCATCAAGACTTAATAGTGCAGGTTTAGCTGGATACTGGAAATCAAAATCTACAGCTGCATTAGATTGGCTCATTCTTACTCTCTATTTTTACATACGTTGAGAAACACGCAATTATAAGGGAAAGTACAAATAATGTGTAGTAATTTGAGTTATACCATTTACGTTAATTACGGTTACAGAGTTCAATGAGAATAAACTTTCAAGAAGTGGTCGGCCGTGAAGGATTTGAACCTTCGACAAATTGGTTAAAAGCCAACTGCTCTACCAACTGAGCTAACGGCCGACATATTGTGTTATTAGGATAAATCCCAACCTACCATTTACACTCTGTAGTAGAGTTTTTTCACTTTGAAAATCATTTTTTTGCTTATCAAAGTTTTTTAAAGTGCTCAGCTGTGAAGGATTTAAACCTTCGAGCTAAATTAATTATACGGTTAAAAGCCTTGGCTTTTCTGTTTAATTAAATACTTTTTTAATAAAGTGGTCGGCCGTGAAGGATTTGAACCTTCGACAAATTGGTTAAAAGCCAACTGCTCTACCAACTGAGCTAACGGCCGACATATTGTGTTATTGGAATATTTCCAACATTATACTCTTATTCTCTTTAGTAAAGCTATACTGCTTTAAAAGTCGCTATTCAGATATTAAAGCTTTTAAAGTGGTCGGCCGTGAAGGATTTGAACCTTCGACAAATTGGTTAAAAGCCAACTGCTCTACCAACTGAGCTAACGGCCGACATTGTGTTAAGGTTGGTGCCTTAACGCGCCGCATATAATACTCATAATTAAATTTAGTGCAACAATAAATTTCACTTTTTAACTATTATTTTTCTATGTGCCTAAAAACCAATCAAAGCGCTACTTTTGTCAGCAACAAAATAATAGTTTTATTATTTTAAACTTGCTAGACGTGGTTTAGCCAATTGTGCAGAAGTTGAACTTGGGTATTCACTCAACAATTGACTATACAACTTTACTGCTTTCTTCTTGTTTTTTTGTTGCTGCGCTACCATAGCTAACTTTAACAACGCATCAGGCCTTTTACTTGAATATTTAAACTGTTGAACAACAATAGAAAACTCTTGTTCAGCTTCGTTAAAATTACCTTTATTAAATAACAATTGCCCTAACCAATAATGAGTATTGGGTGCATAGGTTGATTGCGGGTATATTTGATTAAAGTGTCGAAATTCAGGGATCGCTTGTTCATAGCGCTTATCTTGAAGCACTAAATTAAGTGCTTTATCGTAAGCTTCATTTTCCGTTAAATTGCTGCTGTAATTTTTCAAAAGCGTTGTAGGATCAATAACAGTAACCTTAGGCGCCTGTACTGTTGGCTTTAATGCCTCATTAACACGTCTATCAAGCTCTTGATACAACTCTCGCTGGCGATCTAGCACTTGAGATAGTTTATGAGTATGTAGTTCAGTAACACCGCGCAGGTCGTTAACTTGCGTTTGTAAGTCATCGAGTTGTCGCTGAATATTTACCTGAGAGCGATTTCGAGAGTCTAGCTTACGTTCAATATTGGCTAATTGATCAGTAAGTGACAGTGAAACAGTGCTTTGATCAATATTCGCTGTTGAGTTTATATCAATCACTGGCGCTTGCGCTGCTAGTACTATGGAAGTACTAGCAGTTAACATCAAGCCAAATAAAGATCTTCGCTTTGAAAAGTTTTTTTTCATTTATTTTTCCGACGTTAATAAATTTATTTGCAATAAATTAGTAAACAATAACCGCACGACGGTTTTTAGCGAAAGCACCTTCAGAGCGATCTTTAACCATAGGTTTTTCTTCACCGTAGCTCACTACAGATAATTGATCTGAAGTTACGCCCATATTCGCTAAATAAGTTTCTACCGCTTTGGCACGACGTTCGCCCAAGGCGATATTATATTCAGGCGTACCACGTTCATCAGCATGACCTTCAATCAATACGTTAACATCTGAATTAGCATTCAAAAATGTTGCATGCGCGTCTAATACACGAGCAAATTGCTCACTAACATTAGAGACATCGAAATCAAAATAAATAATATGTTCAGAACTTAGTTTTGCTAATTCTTGACGTTTCTGCTCTTCAATTGCAGCCGCACGTTTAGCAGCAGTAACTTGTACGCTACCTTCAGTAACTTGTTGTGTTACTTCTGTATTAGCATTGGTATCAGTATTACTTTGTTCATCACTGTTATCATTAGAGCTACAAGCAGCTAAAGCTAAAAGAGGTAAAGCAATGACTACATTCTTAAGTGTTCTATTTAAGCGCATATTATTTCCTTTATTTTACAATATTATATTTTAAAAATTATTTTTAGTTGTTTTTTTCAGGTATTGTATATCCCCAATAAACCTTAAGGTTTATTGGGGTAACCTATAAGAATGGCGACCAAGCAGGAGATTTCACTTGCCCATCAAGTGCTGGTAAACGAGCCTTAAAACGACCATCCACCGAGACTAAACCTAATACTTGTCTATCATTATGTAAAGTACTGTATATGATCATTCCCCCATTAGGTGAAACACTCGGTGATTCATCCAAACGGGTTTTAGTTAACACCTGAAATAGACCTGAATCCACCTCTTGCTTAGCTAAACGATACTGACCACGTGTTCTATTAACCATGATTAATTGCTTACCGTCGGGAGTAACTGATCCACCAAGGTTCACTTCACCATTAAATGTTAATCGTCTTATTTTTCCATCGACTAAATTTACGCGATAAAGCTGAGGTTTACCACCCCGTTCTGAACTAAATACTAAAGAATTACCATCGGGGAGCCAACTTGGCTCGGTGTCAATAGCTCGATTACGTGTTACTCGGCGTAATTTTTTGTTTGCTAAGGTCATAACATAAAGATCTGGATTACCATCTTTAGATAATACCATCACCATTTTTTTGCCGTCAGGTGAGAAACGAGGTGCACTGTTTATTCCCTTAAATGAACTAATCAATTGTCGCTGACCAGTATATATATTCATGGTATGTATTTGTGCTTGACGATTTTCAAAAGAAACGTAAGCTAATTGTTCACCGTCTGGATGCCATGTTGGTGACATTAATGGCTCATTAGAGCTTAACAATACTTGTTCGTTGAAACCATCATAATCTGCAAAGGCTAACTGATACGGATACTTCCCTTGATCACGAACAATAACATAAGCAATTTGAGTTAAAAAAGCGCCTTTACTACCTGTTAGTGACTCATAAACAGCATTACTAATGGTGTGGCCATAACGGCGAAATTGCCCACTGTTAATCTGGGCACTACTTTGGCTCAAAATGTGATCTTGTGTTCTAATCAATTCACCATTACTTAGCATAGAGGTTTGTCCACCGGTGATTTGACCACGAATAACATCAACCAATTGATAGCTAATTTGATATTGTCCTAGTGTATTTTCTTTAATAGTGCCTATAACAATAGCTTCTACGCCTGTGTTTGCCCATGCACTATAATCAATGTTTTTCGCTGAAGTGGGAAACTGTGGAAATTTGTCTTTATTAATTGGACTAAACTTACCACTTCGTAATAAATCGTCACTAATAACGCTAGAAAGTTTCTCTGGCAACGCCCCCCTGCCTTGCCACTGAAAAGGTACTATAGCAATAGGACGAGCACTATCTATACCACCCGTTATCACTATTTCAAGTGTTGCTATCGCTGAGGTGGAAAGTAGGGTAAAGAAAAATCCAAAGAGTAATTTAATTTTCATTGTTCACTTCTAAGTCAGTTTAATAGTTAATTAATAGGGTTAAGGGGAGATTAAACTTATTCGTTAAAATTCAGGTACTACGATAACATTAATGTTGCGCATTTCTTCAAACACTTCAGGATCTTTCGACACTGGTAATGTTCCTGCTTTATAAACAGCTCTTTTCGCTGCTTCACAAACTACAGCATCGCCATCAACAATTCTTGCTTGCGTTACAAAGCCAGATGGTGAAAGGCTTATCAATAACTTACAAGATTTTCCTTCCATAGTACTGCGATCATTAATCATATTTTGATCTATAATACTAGTGATCAGTGCCGCAAAACGCTGAATTTCTGACATCATTTGCTGTTGACGGGCTTTATTTCGCGTGGCCATTTCTGCTGCCATTTGGTCAGCAAGTTGCTTTTCACGAATCCTTTGGTCTGCCGCTGCCTTTTCTTGACGTTTACGTTCTACAATTTGCTTTTTGCGTAAATTCTCTGCTTTTTTAGCCGCTGCTTCTGCTTTAAGTCGTTTAGTACGTGCTTGTGCTGCAGCATTTTCAGCTTTTTGCTTTTCCTGTTCTTTTTGCTTTCTTATTTTGTCCGCTTTTGCCGCTTTTACTGCAGACTCTTTTGCTGCTTTATCAGCGCGCCTTTTTGCTTGTTCTTTTTTCTTACGCTGTTTTTCTAACTTTTTAATACGTGCTTGTTCTTTGATACGGCGATTTTTGGCATCACTAGCACGTTTTTCAATATTTTTAAGTCGTTTAATTTCTGCCGCTTTGTCATCAGCCTTTTGTTTTTTTATTTTATTAATCGCTTTTTGCAATGTCGCTGAATCAATTACAGTGGCCTGAATAGGTTTTATTTCTTGTGCTATAGCCGTATTTTTTTTCGGTTTTGTTTCGGTAGTAAAATCACCAACAAATAACACCGCAACCAATACTAGATGCAAAGCAATACTGATGGTAAATGCAGTAATGAACTTCTTATCCACCTTAATTCTCCACAGGAGCTGTCATCAAGCCTACAGAAGGTACACCTGCAACATCTTGTAATAATACCATTAACTGAATAACCGCATTATATGAAACGGCCCCGTCACCATTAACCACAACGGGTGTATCAGGATTAACCGCTAAATGTGCTTTAACTAAAGTGGCAACTTCTTCTGCCGATAATGGTTCTTTGTCATTGGCTCCTATGGTTACATAATATCGACCTTGGGCATCAATTGAAGCAACCAGTGGCGGCTTAGTATCTTTATCTAACGGCTCGGCCTTTGCTTTAGGTAAGTCAACTTTAACTCCTTGTGTAATTAATGGTGCTGTTACCATAAAAATGATCAATAACACCAACATAACATCAATATAGGGAACAACGTTAATTTCGGCAACTTTACGGCGTCTAACTCGTTGATACATATATTACTCCCCCAATTAACCTTGCTGTTCAATGGCTGTTTGACGTTGTAAAATACTGGCAAATTCTTCCATAAAATTACCGTAGCTATTTTCAAGTTTTTCAACTTTATGACTAAAACGGTTAAATGCAATAACCGCAGGGATAGCCGCAAATAGCCCCATAGCTGTCGCAATAAGTGCTTCAGCAATACCCGGAGCAACCATAGCTAATGTTGCTTGCTGTACTGATCCTAAGCCAATAAAGGAATTCATAATCCCCCAAACAGTACCAAATAACCCAATATAAGGACTAATAGATCCAACGGTTGCCATAAAAGGTAAATGTTCTTCTAAACTATCTACTTCACGTGAAAGCGCAACACGCATTGCTCTGTGTGTTGCATCAACAATAGTTTGTGGGTTATCTATATGGCTTTTTCGTAAACGAGCAAACTCTTTAAAGCCGGCAACAAATAAACTTTCAATGCCTTGTATTTGATTTTTAGCGGAGATTTCATTGTATAGTTTACTTAAGTCAGCACCACTCCAAAAGTTATCCTCAAAGGCTTTTAATTGTTGTTTGGCCGTATTTAATGCTTGTCTACGCTGAAAGATCATTGCCCAGCAAGCAACTGAAAAACCGAGTAAAACTAACATAACAAACTTAACTAATAAACTGGCTTCTAATACAAGTTCAAAAATTGAAAATTCAGCAGACACGTTTAAATGCTCCTAATATAGATTCTGGAATAGTCATAGGTTTTACTATTTTAGCGTCATGACTTTGAAAATAAACACAGGCAACACGGACTGTTGCAGTACAAATCACTTGTTTTTTTGGTTAGTTAATAGACTTAAGTAAGTATATATCCGTATAGTAATAGATAACCTAGGAGACAAACAAGGTGAAGTTAATGAATAGTTACATTTTATAGTAAAATATTCATTAAAAATAAAAATACTCAGTGTTCGTTTATTCGTTTATTACAAATTATATGCTTGTCTACGATTGTCCAAGCACTTGTGCCGGTTCTATTTTGGTTGCCCGCCAAGCAGGATATATAGTGGCGATTAATGACATGATAAGTGCAGTGATTACCGTTATGTAGACATCTGACATCTGTAAATGACTGGGGATATGATCAATAAAATACACATCAGCTGACAGCAACGTCAAGGTAAACAAACGCTCTATAAAAGCGACGATTCCTGCAAGATTCAACGCTAAAACCACACCCGAAATACCACCAATAACACTGCCTAACAGCCCATTAACTAGGCCTTGATAAATAAAGGTTAGCATTATCAATTTAGAGCTCGCGCCCATGGTTTTAAGAATAGCGATATCTCCTCTTTTATTATTTACTGCCATAATTAGCGTAGAAACAATATTAAAGCTTGCGACAGCAATAACCAATACTAAAACAATAAACATCACCATACGAACCAGTTGTATATCGTTAAATAAATGTCCTTGCGTACGAGTCCAATCTTTAATATAAACATAATAATCAAACTTGTGAGCAATATCTCTAACAATATTTGGTGCTGCAAATACATCATTGAATTTCATACGAATACCTTGCGTTTCACCTAATCTGTAATTTTTAATGTCTCTCGCTTGCGCTAATGAGATATAGGCTAGTGTATCATCGATAATACCACCAAATTTAAAAATACCGACGATCTTCACATAACGTTTTATCGGTGCAGAAAACACACTTTTATTCTCTGTATTATTGTTAGAGGGCAATAAAAGTTGAACCTTGTCACCCATTTTTACTGATAACTTTTTGGCAACGCCTGCACCAATAACAATGCCGTGAGCTACAGCTGGCCTTTCATTATTATCTCTATTGTTGCTTTTATTGTTTATATTACTTAGGGCTTGCCAACTCCCTTTAACAATATAACTTTCTATATCAGAGACCAATGTTTCTAACTTTACATCAACGCCTCTTATTTCTAACGCCTTTAGCTGCGTTTTATGTTGCATCATACCGGTTAAAATAATGACTGGCGCCGCAGCAGCAACTTGAGGGTTATTTTGTATTTGTTTAATATTTTCAGACCAATTGGGAATAGGTTTATCCACAGATATTAATTCAGCATGAGGCACTATAGATAATAACTTACTCGCTAGCTCTTTCTCAAAGCCGTTCATGGCACTTAATACCACAATAAGTATCATAGTGCCTAACGCGATACCTATCGTTGAGGATGCCGATATAAAAGTAGAAAATCCCTGTCCATGACGGCAACGAACATAACGTAATGCTAAAAAAACACTTAAAGGCGTAAATATTGACGCTGAAATATTATCTTTATTCGATGTTTTTGTTGAAGGTGTCATATTAGCCATTTATTGCTGACTCAGGGTTGTTAGGTGTTAACTTATTTAAAGCAGCTTGATCATTGTCAACAAAGGGCATTAACTTGCCATGATCTAGTTTCAGCTGTCTATCCATACGCATCGCTAAAGTCATATCATGGGTAACAATAACAAAGCTAGTTTGCACACTTCGGTTTAAACTACGCAGTAATTGATAAATTTGTTCTGCGGTGTCACTGTCTAAATTACCGGTTGGTTCATCAGCCAAAATAAGAGACGGTTTAGTCACCAATGCTCTAGCAATAGCAGTACGTTGCCGCTCTCCACCTGACAACTCACTTGGCCTGTGATGACCGCGATGAGCCAGGCCAACCTGTGCTAATACTTCAGTTGCCACAGCGATAGCTTGTTTAGGTTTATCACCACGAATAAGTAGAGGCATAGCCACATTTTCAAGAGCGGTAAACTCCATCATTAAATGGTGAAATTGATAAATAAAGCCAATATGCTTATTACGAAAATCCGCCCTTTGCTTATCTGATAACGTTAGAATATTAACATCATTAATAAACACCTCTCCTGAACTAGGTAAGTCTAGGGCGCCAGCAAGATGTAAAAAAGTACTTTTACCGCAACCTGAGCTACCAACAATAGCAAGTAACTCCCCTTTTTCAACCGTCAAGTCTAAACCATCTAACACTTTCGTTTCAATATCACCTTGCTGATATGACTTAGACAATTGAATACAGTGTAAAGCCTTACTCATTACGAAGAACCTCTGCTGGTTGAGTTTTTGATGCTTGAAAAGCAGGATATAGCGTAGCAACAAAACTCATTGCCAGTGCTGACAACACAATGGCCACAACATTGCTGGCTTCAAGTTGCACCGGTAATGATTGTGCTGCGTAACCTGCTCCCAAAATATTAAGTCCGAATGTTGCTAATATTTCATTAAGATTCAAAGCGATTAGTATTCCAACAACACTTCCCAATGTAACGCCCCACAGTCCGTTCACCATACCTTGGGTAATAAATATTTTAACAATACCTATTCTAGATAATCCTAATGTTTGTAAAATACCTATTTCTCCTTGTTTCTCTACTACAACCATAACAAGTGCTGATACAATATTAAAAGCAGCAACCGCAATGATTAAACTCAGCATTAACCACATCATTTTTTTCTCCATATTTACAGCAGAAAAAAGCGCTCCTTGACTATCCTTCCAGGTAGTGAAAGTAAGTGATTTAATAGAGAAATTATCTTGATTAGCCAATGTTAACTCATCGACTACTTGTTCAGCATTAAAAGCATCATCTAAATAAAGGCGTAATTGATTTATGCCATCACCTTGTCGACGTAATAATTTTGCACCATATTTACTGTGCACATACACCATTGAATCATCAACTTGAGAACCAACCTCAAAAATTCCGCTGATAATAAAATTACGCTGTACAGGGACTCTACCCATAGGGGTGAAAATAGTTTTATTTGGTAAGACTAAACGCACCGTATCCTGCATCGACACTTTTAACTGACTTGCTAAGGAGCGACCGATAACAATACTGTACGCCTGCTCAGACAAGCTTGACAAAGTGCCTGATAGCATATGACTATTAATAATATTTTTTTTCTCAAATTTGGGGATAATCCCCTGCAGCAATACACCTTGCAGATTAGTTGAAGATTGAATAAGAGCTTCGCTACTTAAAAAAGGGGTAACCTGCGCTATATGTTTTTGCTGTAGTAATTGCGTTCGAAGTTCAGGCCATTGGTTGAAGGAGCTAACTTCAGACTTATGCTTTTGAGTAACATACTCTTGAGTAATATGTTTTTGTGAAACACCTTTTTGTGTAACAATTACATGAGGTACAATACCCAAAATTCTTTTTTTAAGTTCACCTTCAAAGCCATTCATCACAGAAACAACCGTGATCAACGAAGCGACCCCAAGCAATATACCTACGGTGGAGAAAAAAGTAATAAAGGAGATAAAACCCGAACGGTTTTTACTGCGACTATAACGTAAACCAATAAAGATACTAACAGGTTGAAACATTTAATATAATGACTAAAAGTGACGAAAGAATTCGTGTTGATATAAGGTATTAAGCATAACACAGCCTTTAATTATTTAATGCTATTGTTCTGTGCAAAATAAATAAAAGATACTTAAACAAGTTTATTTCTGCTATAACGTTGTGATTAAAAGGTATTCTCTTAATTCGATTAAGTATTAACAAACATGACACAAATGAACAACGAAACCATTGATCAAAAACTCACTAAATATCACGAGTTTTTTTCAATTGAGCATGATTTCAGTATTAATATCTTGCCACTCGAAATAACAAAACAGACAAGTTTTGAACAGTTTTTAGCCCGTATGCCTACGCCTTTTAAAATGGCCAGTGATATTAAGAGCATAGACCAATCCGCACTACGCCCGTTGCAGGCTCTTTCTGGCGTTACAGGTCAATTGGTTGAATTTTTAAATCATCAGTCGGCAAAAATAGATTTATTGATTGGTTACATTTTAAGTCAACAAGATGACGAAGAGCACAGATATCAAGGCATTAAATTCGGTGGTGGTGGCCTATTATTTACCGCGGATAAAGCGTTCAAAATAGCACAACTATTAGAGATGAAAATTTTTCTTATAAACCAAAATTGTGCGGTTTATTGTTACGGCGAAGTCATTGAAATACAGCAAGATCAAACGTCCTATCTACATAAGGTAATATTTCACTTTATCCGTGAAGATGATCGAGAAATACTTGTACGAAATAGCTTACACCAGCAATCTAAACAGTTACAAACCCTTGCTAAACAGCGTAATCAAGACAGTAAAACTTAACAATTTTAATAGAATAGAATTAACGGAAAACCTATGTCATTAAGCGTTATCATATTAATTTCTTTAGCCCTTGGAATTATTCTTGGAGGCGTTTTATTATTAAAGAAGTCAGCAAGAAGGTTTAATTTAACGACTGAGCAACTAGAAAGTATTAAAAAGCGAAATAAAGAACTTGATGAACAAGAATATTAACTTTTAGTTACGGTACAGGGTTTTAATTAAGTGATAACCAAATTTTGTTTTTATCGGCCCATGTACTTTTAACAGTTCCTTTTTAAAAACCACCTCATCAAACGCTTTGACCATTTGCCCACGACGAAACTCACCTAAATCACCCCCTTTTTTCTTTGATAGGCAAATTGAAAACTTTCTCGCTAATTGTGCAAAGTCTGCACCTTTAGCTAACTTTTCCTTTAATTCAAACGCCTGCTTTTCAGTTTTTACTAAAATATGGATTGCTGCAGCACTAGCCATTATTAACTCTTAATTATGTATTTAACGATATAACTAATTATACCAAGATTTAACCTAGTACTAATACCATATTTTTCTTTTACTCTCCTCATGGTTGACATAAAATGTCATTAGAGACTTTTAATAGTAACGAGTTATTTATACTTATGAGCACAATAGAACATCTATTTGAAAACAATAAGAAGTGGGCTGATAAATTAACAGCAGAAAACCCTGATTTTTTTCAAAGCCTTTCAGAGCAACAATCACCAGAATATTTATGGATAGGTTGCTCTGATTCTCGAGTACCTGCTAATCAATTACTGGGAATGCCGCCAGGTGAAATATTTGTTCACCGTAATATTGCCAACCAAGTTATTCATACTGATTTAAACTGTTTATCGGTTATTCAGTTTGCGGTAGATACTTTAAAAGTTAAACACATTATTGTCTGTGGTCATTATAAATGTGGTGGTATTAGTGCTGCTTTTGATAATAAAAGCCACGGTTTAATTGATAATTGGTTACGTCACATTCAAGATGTATATCGCTTTAATAAAGAAAAGTTGGATGCTGTAACCGACGAAAGCGAACGTTTGAATTTAATGTGTGATTTAAACGTTATTGAGCAAGTATCTAACGTATGTAATACCTCTATATTACGTAACGCTTGGCGCAATAAGCAAGATGTAACTGTACATGGCTTAGTGTATAATTTACATGACGGTATATTGAAAGACTTAAATGTATCGGTTAATAGTAATATTAAGTGACAAGGTAAGAAAGAAGGTCACAAGTTACGAAACACCTCATACCCATATACGGGTATATACCAACCAGACTAACTGATCCTTTTAAATAGCCTAAACCTCACTAAGCAAACAACAAAAAAGGCGCTAAAAGCGCCTTTTTCACATGATAACAATTTTACATTAGTTATGACGTTGTGAACGGTCATTACGACGACGTGGTTCTTGTTTAACTACTTGCTCTTCAGAAGTAGTAATAGCAAGTGGTTGGCGACGTACACGTACACCTTTTAACTGCTTAAATAAATCAGCAGGTATACCTTTTGGTAATTGAACAAAACTGTGTTTTTCATGTAAGTTAATTGCGCCAATGTAACTACTATCTAGTGATATTTCATTGGCAATAGCGCCAACAATATCACCAGGGCGTGCACCATGCTCTTTACCTACTTCTAAACGATATGTTTGCCAATCAACATCGTTACGGTTTACTTTTGCTTTGCGCGGCTTATCATCACGAGAGCCACGTTGGCCATTACGATCACCTCGACTGTCTGCACGACGAGAATCTCTGCCGCGATCACTGCGTTCATTACGATCACGACCATTACGCTCGCGTGTATCACGACGTGGCTTAGGATCTTCTTTCGGCTCTAATGGTTGCTTTAATTGTTTTTGATATAACAACGCTGCAGCCAAATCTACCATTGATAATTCAGACTCTTCAGCCATTGTTTCAATAATAGTACGCATAGTATCTAAATTTTTTGCGCCAACAATTGAAGCAATTTCATTACGTGCACGTTCAATACGTTTTTTACCAAGTTCTTGTATATTTGGTAATTCATACATATTTACAGTGCCAGAGGTTAAACGCTCATAGTGTCGTATTGAATACATTTCACGTGGGCGAACAAAGGCAATTGACATACCTTCACGACCAGCACGGCCAGTACGGCCAATGCGATGAACATAGGCTTCATGATCACCTGGTAAGTCATAGTTTATGACTAAAGAAATACGAGGGATATCTAAACCACGAGCAACAACATCAGTTGCGACTAAAATTGATGATTTACCAGATTTCATTTGATCAATACAACGTTCACGCTGTGCTTGGTTCAAATCCCCATTAAGTGCTAATGCTGGATAACCTGCACGTTCTAATTTTTCAGCAACATCAACGGTATCGCTACGCGTACGCACAAAAATAATCATCGCATCATAATCAACAATTTCAGCAATACGCTCTAGCGCGGTCATTTTAGTAATGCCACCTACTTTCCATGCATATTGAGTAATGTTAGCTTTGGCTTTTTTAACCGCTGCAATCTTGATGTGTTCAGGTTTTTTTAAGAAACGGTTAGCTATTTTACGAATAGCGGCAGGCATGGTTGCCGAAAACAAGCACATTTGGGTAGTTTCAGGTAAATGATCCAAAATCCACTGAATATCTTCTAAAAAGCCCATATTTAACATTTCATCGGCTTCATCAAGTACACAGACCTTTAAGTCACCCAACTTAAGGCTTTTGCGGCGTAAATGATCCATTAAACGGCCTGGCGTACCCACAACAACTTGCGCACCGCGCTCTAACTGTTGAAATTGTGGGCCGTATGATTGACCACCATATAAAGTAGCAACACGTAAACCTTTCATGTTTTTACCAAAAGATTCAATTGCTTCAGCTACTTGCATCGCTAATTCACGTGTAGGTGCTAACACCATTAATTGTGGTTTTTTAATTGAAGTATCAATTTTTGCTAAGGCCGGTAGGCCAAACGCAGCAGTTTTACCTGTACCTGTTTGTGCCTCACCTAAAACATCTTTTCCCGCTAATAAAGGCGGTATTGTTTGTGCTTGAATATCGGTAGCAGCACTAAAACCAATTGAGGTAATGGCCGTTAATAAGTTTTCAGGCAAGCCTAGCGTATCAAAACCGATAGCGTCATTTTTTTGTTCAGTTTGGTTTTGATCAGTATTTTTTTGTTCAGTCATTGTTAAATTTCATCTTATCAAGGCAGGCATTAACAAAGAACATAAAAAAATCACAAAAGAATAGAACACCTTCAAACGACATATTGATCAAGAAAGATCGATAGTGAAAAGTATACTGATAAATGATTTTTAATTACTAAGTCTTAACCTGCGTACATAATACGAGGAAACCACCAGGAAGACTTAAAGCGCATAGTGTATTGTCACACTATATTTCTGCTGGAAACGAAATGTTCAGCTGGGCAAGTCTATTGGGCGGTATAACCCCCACTTATTTTCGATTTATTTATTGTTCATTCTACGTAATGAAACCAATAAATAGTGCACTTCCTTCTAAATTTTAGTGCAACTTGTCGTTTTTTGTCGAAAAAAACAACATCCCTTCATCGAGGCGCGCATTTTACATGATTTTAGAGTATAAGCAAGGATTTTAATTTATATTATCGATAAGGGAAAGATTTCGGGCTGCTTTGAACATGATAAGTTTCTTCAATTTGTTTTATGCGCGCTAAATGCTTTATATGAGCACGACGCACTGCATAAGAAAAAACACCAATAATAATAACGATAGGGATTGTTAAAGAAGAAGGCTCTTGAATAAAAAAATCATTGATCCATTCCATGGTTCATATTCCTTAAAGTAAAATCACTTTGTAATAGTTGTTATACCAATGTCAGTAAGTTAGTGATCAGATATCAATGAGGATAAATTTTCAAGAACAAAGCGCTTGATTGAGCAATAGCGGGCTATTGGGGTTGAAAGCAACGATGTTAATGGATTATTTAGTCCATTTAGAATGAACACATATTTATTGATATTGGTGTTAACACAATAAAAATTAGTATTCTACACTGATTTCTTGAAGGTTTACTCTTCGAAATAAGTTCCCCAGCCATCATAATCTACTTTGCATTTTTTTGCTAATTCGTACATTGATTTTATTTCTTCACGTAACAACTTAGTATTGAGCATTTGCTCGGTAATAATATCAAAAGCAAAAACTTTATCGCCATTTTCTAATTCAGCTTCTTCAGGATCTTCTATTTCTAATCCTAGTTTAAAGGCAGTAATAGCGGCTTTCTCTAATAAATCAAAATTCTCACTCGCAAAATGATGCTCAATAGTGTGATAGACTTCTTCGTTAGTACCATCTTCAAGTAATTCATTCACTAGTGCTTCGGTATGCTCAAACCAATGTGTTAACTCTTCATCAATCATTATTTATTACCTTTTTTGTATCAATTAGAGTGTTATTTGCAATTTCTTCATCTAGTTGTTTAATTTTAGCCTTCATCAACGTATGCGCCTGTTCGGCAGCGCTACGAGCACTAGCAGGCGTGTTGTCTGTTATATAGATAGGATCTAAAAATTCAATGATTATCTTGCCATTGTTCCAACGTCCTAATTTGATTGTGCCTTCTTGATTGCTTGCACAAATAGGTACAATAGGAACATTAGCTAGTGCTGCAGTGCGAAATGCTCCCGTTTTAAAGGGTAGTAAACCACGCCCTCTGCTACGTGTTCCTTCAGGAAACATCCATATAGAAAGTTTCTTTTCTCTAATTTTTGTTGCGGTTAAATTAATAAACCCCATGGCTTTACTAGTATTCTTACGATCGATTAATATGTTTCCAGTTAGCCAATACATTTGTCCAAATATTGGGATCCATTTTAAACTTTTCTTACCAACACTTACCGTACTAGGTTGTACCGCATTAGCCATAGTAAAAACATCATAACTGTTTTGATGATTGGCAACATATATTACCGGACCAATATTTTTAACTGACTCAGGTATTCTCACCTCAACATCAAAACCTAATAACTTGGTTATTTTGCCTAAGTATCTTGAAGTATGATGAACGTTGTCACGATGAAAGGGTCTTAATAAACAGTAAAAGCAGGAAGCTGTACAAATAAAAAGAAAGGCAATAGACATCAAAATAAAGCGGATGATTGTTAACAACAGAAAAGTCCTAGTAAAATATCAAACGGCGAGTATATTCTCAAGCGATTTCAAAATGCTTGTTCAATTTGAAGTTATTTAAGTATATAGACAATACAATATAAGCGCAAAGTTATTAGTAATGGATTTGACATTGAAGTCCGTTATTAATAGCTCATAGAAATTTGTTACCTTAACGGGGATCTGTTTCCTTAATCCCTGCGTTCTTAACATTTACCTGGTGAAACTCAACTAAACCTTTAAGGACTTATGAGCTAAGGTACTAGTAGCAATATTTTTATAAAAGCTTCATATACTCAGATTCAGGTATAGGCTTAGAAAAAAGATAACCTTGATAATACAAGCACCCAGCCTTAATCAAATACTCTCTTTGGTACTCCTCTTCAACACCCTCAGCTAAAATAATGATATCCAAAGTTTTCCCCATGGCAACAATCGTATCGAGTAAAATATTTTTACTACCGGTCTTAGGGATATCATCTACAAAAGTTTTATCTATTTTTATACTGCGTATTGGTAAGCGGTTGAGATAGGACAAAGATGAGTATCCTGTTCCAAAATCATCCATACAAATACTGACACCTAAGGCCTGAATACACTGGAGGATATCGAGCATTTTCTCACTATTGTCCACCATAATACTTTCTGTAATTTCAACGGTGAGTTGACTTGGATTTATTTGACTTGTGCGTAAAGCATTTTCAAGAACTCGACATATATCATCATTTTGTATTTGTCTTGTTGAGACATTGACTGATACGTGAAGCGCGCTCTTTGTGTCTTTTACATTAAACCTCTTTATTGCTCGGCATGCTTCTTCTATAACCCAAGTTCCAAGTTTTACAATAAACCCAGTACTCTCAGCAAGAGAAATAAATTTATCTGGATAAATCAGACCAAACTCTGGATGATTCCAACGTATAAGTGCCTCTGAACCCATAATAGTGTCATCATTTAAAGTCTGCTTTGCTTGGTAGTACAGTACAAACTGTCCTTCAGCCAGCGCTTTCCCCATATCTTGTTCAAGTTGCATATCATGGTGAACTTGTGTGTTTAGCTCTTCTGTAAAAAAAGAGAAATTATTTCGTCCAAGTTCTTTAGATTTATACATAGCTATATCTGCATTTTTCATAAGCTCAATCATAGAACTTGCATCTTGTGGGTACAGAGCAACTCCCATACTTGTTGAAACCTGCAACTCATACGAATCAACTCTCCAAAGCTTTCGCATTAAGCTCATGATTTTGTTGATGAGAGTTGTAAGATACGCTTCATTTATATTGGTAAGGACAATAACAAATTCATCTCCACCAATACGAGAAAATAAATCTTCTTCTCGTATATTTGGCTTAATTCTTCTTGCTACAGTTTGTAAGAGTTTATCCCCTACATCATGTCCAAGCGTATCATTAATCTGTTTAAAGTGATCGAGATCCAAAAATAAAAGTGCAAATTGGTTCTCTGTTCTAGAGTTCATACTGATAAGATTTTGTAAATATTCTTCAAGATAAGCTCTATTGGGAAGAGATGTTAAAACATCATGCTTGGCTAAATATGAAAGTTTTTCTCTAGCTTCAAATTGCTGGGTAATATCTCGTGCTATTCCATCAATTAGAATAACCTTTCCTTCCTTATTACAAACCGGTAACTCAGTTATTTCAAGATAACGAACACTTTTATTTTTATGGTAGATACTTACTAGATATGGAGTTTGAAACACCCCACTTAAAGAAAGATTTGTACGTTCTACTACATCCTCGTTCATAGGATCATCAGTTAAATACTCTTCATAATGCGTCAAAAACTCTTCTTTTTCATACCCTAACATAGAAGTTATAGAATCACTTAAATAAGTGAAGACACCTTCTTCATTATGTGTATAAAAAAAGTAATGCTTGTTTAAATTTTCAACAAGACGCATATACTTCGCTTCACTCTGCTCTAGATCATCTTGTGCTTTTACTTTTAACTGCTCATACAACTCTTGCCTTTCTTGTGATAACGTAGATAAGATATGCTCTAAAAAACCCCTACTTTCATCACTCTCATAATAAGCTTGCTCTACAACATCAACAAACTCTTTTAATTTTTCATCTGCATGAGATGTAAGGTTTAATCCAATCTTTTTGAGTTGTCTCTTGAGGAGTTTATGCATTAGATTCCCATATAAGGGTAAGTGTCATTGTTTGATTATGTAAATCACAATTCCCAGATGTCAAAGGAGAAATTTCACCATAGGAGTAAAATCCCACTTGCTTTGTTTTTTCTGGAAGTACTTCTAGCGTAGCTTCAAGTTCCTCTTCTGTTCTTTGTTTTAAGACTAATCTTCTTCCAACACAAGATATAGCAATACTTAGGATATCTTCACCCTTATATGTATCTAGCAAAACATTCTGCGCAGCATCATTTGCACCATCAATAAGACGATCAAAATTTGCTTTCATAAGTGTAACATAGCTTCCCTTTGGGATATCTCCTGCAAATGTAATCGACTTACTTTTCTCATCTACCGCTAAAATAGTACGTACTTTTGTTTGCTCTTTATCTTCACTTTCTCTTAACTCTAAAGGAAAAAGCAATCCACTAGCAGGTAGTTCCGAAGCCTTATCACCTAAATATTTTTTGTATATGTCTAGGGCTGGTTTAGAGTCTAACTCATAAAGAACATTATCTTTAGACTTTGTTACTAAGCGCTCTATCCCTAAAGAATCCCATCCTCCCTGAGAACCATGACTTACGTGAATATCTTCACCGTATAAACCTACTGCACTTACATAACCTTCAGATATCTTACCATTAACAAGCGTCCATGTATGTTCGAATCTGTCTCCATCTCCAGCAAGTCCACCAGTGACTACTATATCTTTACTAAGAGTAGAAGATATCCCTTGTGTGAGTTTAGAACCATTTACTCCAAGTCCATCACTTAAAATAAATAAGGCTTTTAAATCATCCTTCAAAAGCTTTTGGGCAATATTCACACCACTCTCGTAGGAATTTTCTAAACTACTTAAAGATTCAGATATGCTGTGCACACGAGTAGTCGCAAATTGCATTACACTCACTACAATACTATCATCTAAAATTTCATTTTGGATGATTTCACCCGCAGTAGAGGTACCAATAATAGTTGTATTTGAAAAAAAATCTATGAGTTCTAGTAATGGTTTTTCTATAAGATTCTTTTTAGCACCTGCAAAAACTAGAACTAAAGATTTTTGAGTATTGAGACTTGCTTCAAAGGCTTTATCCCATCCATTTTGATATTTATATATCTCAATTTTCATAGTGTCCCTTCATTTAGTCTATTTATTAATATTAACTTAAATCATCTAACGTAATGCCATTAAACAAGATCAGACAACATTTATCACTATAAAAATATTAAATTCACTTTAAAGGGTAAGTGATGGCAATATATTGTTACGGCATATTAAGGGTTACT
>Ga0105358_10000454_pt1 | contig 20417 bp, 15 predicted proteins | sample GOMGulsemesocosm_5_FD_83509 | JGI IMG/M metagenome (GOLD analysis project Ga0105358, IMG submission 83509) | Methane-oxidizing microbial communities from mesocosms in the Gulf of Mexico - GOM15C Gulf of Mexico | ecosystem: Environmental > Aquatic > Marine > Cold seeps | place: Gulf of Mexico... | reverse complement strand
CCAAAGGTTATAAATATAAAACCAAATGTTCCGGCAACTACTGCAATAATATTTTTAGGGCTACTTTGTTTTGTTGGGTAAGACGGCGCCGTTAACATTTGTAATACAGGGTATGAAGCAAACACATCGGCCTTACTCGCTTCCAGTCTTGCCGCAGCAGAGGTAAATATTGCTTCAGCCATATTAAATTCTCTTTGTAGTCGCTCTAATTCAACGATTTCTCGTGAGTAAATCTTTAGTTGATCACCCAAGTGCTCAGCTGAGCGACCTAAATCATTAAACATAGAGTTCTGGCCTTTATGCTTTGCGTACGCTTCAATTAAATCAGCGAATAACTCAGAACGTTTCGGATTTAAATCTAAATTTAGCGAGTTAAATATTTCACTGGAATTTACCCCGAATATTTGATTACTCCGTTGATTAATAGAAATACGGGTGAAATTCAATCGTTGTTGCTGGGCTTTAACTTTTGGATGGTTAAGGCCCCAACGAGAACTGTATTCTGTTAATTGTGTAATGCTTTCTTTTAATTCAGTAATGTATGCTCTAAATTCTACATCTGATTGAAGCGTAAAAGCTTGTCCTGCGAGTTTTGGCGAAACACCCAAGTCATCACTTAATTGATTTATATATTGTTGTAACTGATTAGCCTCAGCTTTTACATATAACTGTCTTTCTTTAACACTTGAAAGCGTATTCACAAGTTGGTTCATTTGCTCAGTCGAAACAACAATAGATCGCTGTTGAAAATCAACAATAGCATTACGAGTGATGTTCATTCTTTCTCTGTATTGATCTAATACTTGTTTAATACTTTGATCTCGACGTAGAACTTCATCAGCTCTTAGGATATTTAATTCTTCTTGCAAAGATTCATATAAAGCAAACGCTTTTGCTTGTGCTAACTCTTTACTGTAAGCGCTAATTAAAAGAGAAATAATAGAGGTTTGCTCTGTAAGTATAATTTTGGGTTTACCTAGTTCATCAAGCGAAAGATGTAATCTCTTAGCCGCACGTGCTCTAACTCCACGGCTAGACAACATCTCTTTGTAGTTTACTCTTGGGTTAAAGCCACCACCTGAAAAAGGTGTATTCGTCTGTGAAACCACTTGACCAATATCGTCAAGCGTTACGCTATTGCTGCTACCTGTACCCGGTAAAACCATTTCCATATCACTGGTGTATGAAGGTGATGAATTTAGGTATAAAAATATGAGACCAGCAACAAACAAATATGAAGCCGCGCCCACGACTAAGTATGGACGTTTTAAAACAGCATATATGTGTGCTCTAAGAAGACCTACTTTCGTTAATACAACTATAGGATATTTCATGATTCACCTATAACAACTTGAAAGGAATAAGGATTTCGGCAACTGTTTTTGCAATATCACGAAAGTTTGTAATATCTGAATCATAACAAACAATGGCGTCGTTAGGCATTAAGTAAGGGTTAATATTACCTTTATTTGGCGTTGTTATTAATTGCTCAACAGAGCGTTCAATAACTTGTGTTTCACCTGTTATAGGATTCTTACTTGTAAGCACTATACGACGTGGAGCATTAGTCCAGTTTTTACCGCCAACACAATTAGCCGAAATTGCAGCTTGCAGTAAACGGGTGCCATAAGGAAGGTTGGTTGCATATTTTCCAACTGCTGCGCTAGCATTATCACCGGCTGAATCAATCAGGTTTGACATGAAGACACGAAAACCTCTTGGGGTAATTAGACTTGGTCTGACCAAATTCTTCTGAAAACACCCTGTACTTGGTACTATTACACGGTCACCAGCGACTAACGGATAATCGGTAACTAAACCTCCCGTTAACATGCCTGTCATGTCTATTTGTACTTGCCAGCCTTTGCGTAATAGAATAATTTGATCTAACTTTGCATCAGGTCTTACACCGGATGCATTTCTAATCGCTTCAGACAACAATCGAGTAGATGAATAATCACCGAAAGCCTTTAAATGTTCGGGGGCTGGAGGCGTTTTAAGTTTTTTATTGATCAATACTGTCCCAGGTTGAAAAACAGCACCTGAAACAGATACTTCAATTGATGACCAATTTAATACATGAACAGTTACGCTAGCGCTGGTGGGTTGAAAAATCTCCGCTCTTACAAAGGCTAATTCTAATTTAATTTCTAATTTGTTAGTTGTTGCTCCACCCGCTTCAATAACACCTATTAAGGGAAGTTTTATGTACCCTGCGTTATCAATAATATAACGGCCGTTAAAACCTTCACCGTCCTCAATGAGTACTTCGACAAGATCACCGGGGCTTAATAACAATCCTTGAGCAAGAATAGGATCATTTTCGCCAGTAGAATTTATATTTAATGTGTTTAAATTAATAGGTTTATCGGTTCTATAATTTAATGCGGCACCCATATTTTGAAATTTACGGCAATCTAATCCATTTGAAAATGTGCTTTTAGCGGCCTGTTCATGAATAAAATCATCGCCATTATCAGCAGGAACCCCATAAAACCTTAAAGCAGCTTTATCAATGTTCTCTGAAGAATGCCTAGCACAACCTTGCATGAACAACGTTGCAAGTAATGCAATAAGCACAGGAATCATTTTGTAATTTTCAAATAGGTGAAATGGCATACAGCTTTCCATGACAAGTGCTAGTTATACCAAAAGCATTTGCACGTAACATACCAAGTGGCTATTTAGCTGTTAGTTATTGTATTTAATGGTTATGTTTATTTGTCAGGGTGTTTATATTTGTGTGTTTTGCAATTTGCGATGCGTTTTCTTTATTTTGCAAAAGACTATTTACAAAGAAAGCAGTTAAAAAAGGGCATTTATAAACAATAAAAAAGCGAATTGATAATGAGTTTTATCAATTCACTTATAAACATAATAGTTCTACATTAATTAAGAACAGAGGCATTTAGATTGACTAATAAGCACCTTTTGCACTTAATACTGCAGGAATGGTGAGAGCTATTATCTTACAATCCATAAAAATGCTTTGTTGCTTGATATAAGATTTATCTAATTGCAATTGTTCATCAAAATTGGTATCTGCCCTACCTGATATTTGCCATAACCCAGTAAGTCCAGGCTTGGCAAATAATCTAGGTTGTATAAAATTATCATACTCATAGGTTTCAATAGATAATGCGGGTCTTGGCCCTACTAAACACATATCGCCATTAACTACATTAAACAACTGTGGTAGTTCATCGATTGAATATTTTCTTATAAAGCTACCAATTTTGGTTATTCTAGGATCATTAATATATTTGTTACAAATACCTTCACGAGAGCTTTGTGCTGGGTCGGGTTCTTGGTAATTCGGGTCAGATTTTAAATACATAGAGCGAAATTTGTACATTTTAAAATGTCGGCCATTCTCTCCAACTCTTGTTTGAGAAAATAAAGCGCCACCAGTACTTTCAATTCTGATTAAACTTATAACTAATAAAAGTATTGGGCTAATTAATAGCAAGGTAAATAAAGCAACAATTCTTTGCAATAGCACAGGTATCCCTTTATGTTTGTAGTTTCTAGTAATTGTATTGTTGATTCGAGTAAAGAAAGAATAATTTTTAACTTGTTGTAAAGTTTGAATAATCATTATTTAACTCCTGTATTTACTAATCCAAGGAAGAAAGTTCTGTATAAAAAAAGTGGAGTGCCAATAACATAACGATTGAATTTATTACGAGGCTCTTGGATTAAACGCCAAACCCACTCCATACCTATTTCTCTTAACCACATTGGTGAGCGTGAAATTTCGCCAGAATAAAAATCAAAAAGTCCTCCTACTGCTAATGCGGTTTTACATTTCAACTGTTCTCTGTGTTCTAGTAGCCATTTTTCTTGTATAGGGGAGCCCATTGCAACAAGTAATACATCACAGCCACTTTCATTTATTGCTGTTATTACTTTATCATCGTGATTACTCTCGGTGTAACCGTGTTCTGTACCAGCAATTTCAAGACCAGGAAATTGTTTTACTAATGCATTTGCTGCTTTTTGAGCTACTCCAGGTAAAGCGCCTAAAAAGTAGATGGATTGATTGTTTTTAATGCAGCGCTTACATAAGTGAGGCAGCATGTCAGTACCGTTATTGTTGCCTTTCAGAAGGAAGCCGGCTTTAGTTGCAGCTAACCTCATTCCAGAACCGTCAGCAAATAGCGCATCCGCTTTTGATAATTGGTCAAAGAAGTTTACATCGCTAATCGACAAGTTAATGGAGTGGACGTTAATAAAAAAACCTATTTGCGTTCTATCTTTGTTGGTCTGTTTATTGGTAATCCAACTAACGGCTTCTTTCATTGATGTGTTTTTAACCTTTAACCCGAATAAAGGTAATTGCCTCATGTTTTTTGATATCCCCTTTGCTTTGCCATAAAAAATAATACATAGAAAACTTTTTATTATTAGCGACATATAATTGGTAGAAGTACCATTAAGTTGTTGTTCAAGTAACTGCTCTTTGTTTGTTACTGTTAAACCCGTCTTCACATGCAGATCATATAGGCTAAAAATTCCGGCTTTAACCTTAAGTTGATTCAGAATGGAGAATTGTATATCTGGAGCCAAACTGTGAGTGAAGGGGATACCACAAAAGCCAATCGTGCCTAAACAAATATCAAATAGCACAGCAGATTTGTGCCAAAAACCACAACTAAAAAAGTGTAATTTCAATTTCCTTCCTAAAGCGTCAGTCTTATATTGTAATGAAAATATTTTATTGTGGTTTAACAATGCGATAATTGCATTTAGTACAAAGCAGGGTAGTAGCATTAGAATAATGACTATAGCTAGCGGGCGATCGATAAAGGAGCCACTATAATGATGTTTAATAGAATTATAATGCTTAAAGGTTTGAGTACTATTTTTAAGTGAAATTTTAGTTTGTTTCATTTTAGTTAACCTCATCATTGTAAGTTAACTTGTTGATTGCTTAAGCTATGCCAACCTGTTTTTCTTTGGCTAAGTGGTTATTATTTGGTGTGTTTTGTGTGTTTTTCTCGATTTTTGAATATTGAAGTATATGTATAAAATAATTGCAAAATAAAAATAAAATTATCATTTTGCAATTCATATTGAATTTATCTACGGGCTAATTTTAGGGTAAATAGCGATAACTATTTTTGTTTCACGCAACAAAATGCATTCATTCTGTTGATAATCAGAACGATGCTGATAACGATTAACTAAAGCTAATAAATTTGCTGAAAGATAAAAAACAACTTTATGGAAGAATTTATTAAAAAAGCCTGTACGCAATGGACCACAGTTGCGATGACGAATATAGTCTTTTAATTGGTAATCTGCAGTGTTATTCCATTTTTTATCTAACTCAACAATAAAAGGGACTCCTTTACTTAATTCAATCACATGACCATTTTCACCCCAACCAACATCATTTTCTTTTTCTACCTTGTTGAAACGGGCGTTAATTACGTTAGTAAGCCATTCAATAGTTTGTGTATTGTTCCTAGCGATAAGCACACCTGAGTTAAATCGTTCAGAATATCCTTTTGCCATATAAATATATTTTCCGGTCTTGAACACGTCAGTGACTGCAGGGCAGTCGGAGTTTACCATCGCATCAGCGTCCAAAAATAATACGGTGTCATATCCAGACAATAAAGCCGTACGCATTAATGTTAATTTAAGCCAACAACATTCTACACCTAATGCTGACACATAAGGTCGAGTAACAGCTTGGTGAACATAGTCATATTTTTTCGCGTATTGAAGATGCGATTGTAGTTCTTTACGGTACATCCATTGATAACCATTTAAAGCAATACTCAGTATTAATGTTTTATTTTTCATAAACTCACCCTAATAGTTAACTTAACAATTATGTTTTTTTTGCTATTTATACCCAACTCCAGCTGAATCATGCATCTTCAAATAGAACGGGTATAAGCAATAAGCAATAACTACTCCATTTTTAATTACTTAAGTATTAACACGTACTTACATCTATTGTTATTCGTTTTATACATTTGACAAATTGAAATTGCATTCTTGCATTGCAGAATGCGAATTATGTAAACCTAAAATAATGAATTTACCGTAATTACAATAAGTTAACTTGTTGGCATGTTACTCGCTTTAAACACATGCAGGAGTTTATTTTTTTCATAATTAATTAGAGGTGACAAAATGACTTTCACTCGAATCGTAATTACCATTTATTTGCTCCTTGGCATTTTACCTTTTGCTAAAGCAACTAATATACTCGATGGTCAATATCAATGGACATTCCTAACAGGACAGGTTTGGCCCTCTGGTTATCAACAAGACATAGGTAAGCCTGATGATGTCAGCTGGCACTTCAATGATTATAGCGCCGATTTTTTCTCAAGAATTAACAACGCGTTACCAGAGGCGTCAATAAATGAAGCCTTTTTAACTGATGACAGTGGCTCTACCATTAGTTTAACGGAAGAAGCTGAGGTGTTTGTTACCTTTATACATGAAGGGGCGGGATATAAAAATTCATTTGGCTATTTTGTGTTTGACCCTGAAAACCCACCTCAAACTGCTGCCGAGGTGAGTGAGGTTATTGTTTTTCCAAACCTATCATATCCGCATTTATCCAACGGCCACCGTTTAAGTTTAGGTGTTTTCCCGGCTAATACGCATATTGGTTTTTTTATCGCAGCCAATGGATTTTGGTATGATACAGGGGTTAAACCAACACAAGTGCCGTATTATTACTCGCTACAAAGTTTAAACCCCGAAGCAGATCCATCATTGCGTCAACATCTTGTATTACTGTACGACGAGGAAGTGTCTGAAGTAATTCTCGGATTCGAGGATTTACCAAGAACCTGGGGAGACAATGATTTTAATGATGCAGTATTTAGTATTAAGTCTACTCCTGAAGCTGCAATTAACAGTGATGCTCTTGTTGTTGTGCCACAAGTAAATGATAGCGACGCTGATGGTATAATTGATGACAGTGATGAATTTCCTAATGATTATAAGCGTGCATACAGTAGTTATTACCCAAATCAGAATGACTTAGTTACCTTAGCTTTTGAAGATAATTGGCCAAATGTAGGAGACTATGATTTAAATGATTTAGTCATTTCGGAGCAATTACGTGTTATCTATAATGCTGCAGGGGCTATTAGTGGCTTTACCATCTCTGGCTTTATAAATGCGAGGGGCGCTGCCAGACATAACGGTTTTGCAATGAGGTTAATGGATATACCTCCGTCTGTTATTGGCGAATTAACGATTACCATTGATGGGCAATTGTTTAATAAACAGCTAGAAAACGATCAAACTGATGCTGTTATTGTATTTTGGCATGACAGCCATGTTTATACGCAAACGAATGAACCGGGTAAATGTTCTCATTTCAATACTCGTAAAGAGTGTAGTCAATTCGCCCCTGTACCTTTTCTGCTTGATGTTGAGTTGAACTCACCATTAGCTTCGTTGAACCATTCACTATTAGATTTTTTTATTTTTAGAACCAATGATCGTGGTCATGAAATTCACTTTGCAAACTATGCACCCACTGATCGCTTTGATTTCACCCGTTTCGGTACATTTGATGATACATCAGAGCCTAGCAATGGCCGTTATTTCAAAAGTATTCTTAACCTTCCGTGGGCATTAAAATTGACCACTAATTGGCGTTATCCACAAGAATATATTGATGTTATTTGGGCCTATCCTGAATATGAAGCCTGGGTTGAATCTTCTGGTTTACAATCACAAGAATGGCATGTTTTTAATGAACGCATTCATCACATTTATTAATAAAAATTAAGGAGTTAAAATATGAGCTCTCATAAAAATATTTTAAAAGTTTTTCAAACAAAGGTTTTACTTGGATTATTGATACTGAGTATTGTTGGTTGTGGGGGAGGTGGTGATAGCGGTACCGAGGCACCAGTTGCGGAGGCACCAACTCCGATTGTAACAAGCACAGAGGCTGAAGTGGCAACGACTGAGTTAATTAAAGATACATCAGGTGATTATAGTCCTGATAGCGACAAGTTAGTTAATAAAGCAGAAGCATCAACAGAACTTTATGTAGAACCTGAGTTTAATTTTGATAGTTATAAAAGTGTCAGCTTTGATATCAGTGTTACAGATCACTTAAACCAACCTACACCAGATGTGATGCTGTCAATTTCTGTCATTGATGCAGAAATAACAAGTTTTGACGACCCTCTATTACAAGATAAGTCGTTATTAATAAAATTGTTTACTGATGCTAATGGGCAAATTTATGTTACGTTAGAAATGCCTCGTAGTGTCAGTAAAGTGCTGTTAGAACTGCATACCTTAGGTGTAGAAAATGACGTTATTATGCCAATAGATGACTCAGGTATAGTTATACATCACTTTCAATAAAGCTTCGTTATATTGTTATACCACTTCAAAGGCTTGTTCAGGCTCACTGAGCAAGTTTTTGACTAGGCAATAGGACTAAGTTTTAAGTTTGTGGTTGTGTGGTCAGTGGAATATAGACAGAAAAACAACTTCCTTGACCAAGCTCTGACTTAATGATTATTTTTCCATTATGTTGCTCAACAATTCTATGACTAATTGATAAACCCAGCCCAGTTCCTTGGCCTACAGGCTTTGATGTGAAAAAAGGGGTAAAAATATTCGGCAAAATATCATCAGATATGCCTGTTCCTGTGTCTTTAATTTCTATCACTAAATTGTAATCTTCTTGGTAAGTACGAATGTAAATATCACCTTTATCAGTTATTGATTGCCCAGCATTAATTAATAAGTTCATAAACACTTGATTTAATTTACCCGGAAATGCATAGATATTGGGTAAAGGCGCTAAATCAATATGCAATTTACAATTATACTTAAGTTCATTGGATACCATCTTAATAGTGGCAGTTAGCCCTTCATTGATATCGGTTAAGGTTTTAAGCTCTTGCTCTGCTCTAGCAAAAACTTTTAAACTACGGACTATTTCAGTAATTCGGTTAACTCCGTCAATACTGTTGTCTAAAAGAGGCTTACTATCGTCTAAAATAAATTGAATATCGTGTTTTTTGGCAATTGATTGCTGAATGTGTTGTTGTAGTTGGGAAGTAAATTGAGTTTCAATTTCTTGGCAATAAGCATTCATGCTATTGAGGTAATCTTGTAATATCTCTAAGTTACTTTTAACGAAACATATCGGGTTATTAATTTCATGAGCCACCCCCGCAGATAACACACCAATACTGGCCATTTTTTCAGATTGTATTAATTGGGATTCACTCAGTATTAATTCCTCATTAGCTTTAGATAATTTGTTATAGCTTTTCTGTAGTGCTTGTTCTCTTAAATGAACTTTCTCTGTCATTTGATTAAATTTAACAAATAATTCGTCTAATTCTTTAATTGTTAAATTTTCTTGTAGCTTGGTGTATTCACTCCCTTTATCAAGCTCCCCAGTGGCTTGAGATAAGAGTAATAGCGGTTTGACGAAATAACGATAACCATAAAAGTAGGCTAATGTGCTGATTAGAATAAGTGCTAAAATAATTAAAGAGCTAAACTTTAAAGAAGCACTATACAGTGCTTGATTCATTACTGAATTATCAAATGTGAAGTTAAAAGCAACTGACATATGTTGCCAGTTAATCATATGGCTCTGACCGCTTACTTGTTTGCCAAAACGGATGATTAGGTTTTCTTTATGATGAATTTCAATCATTAAGCCGTTTAATTGTTCTGTTAATTGTCCTCCTTCATTTATCTCTTCTACAGGAATTAACGTGACCAAAACCCCTTCAATAGTGTTGTTATAGCGAACAGTAACAGCGATAGCCCAAAAATATTGCTCATTTAATTCTTCAACACCTAAATAGTTGTCTTCGTCCTGTAATAATAGATTATTCAACCAAGGCTTTGTTTTATAATTAGGAACATCACTATTTGTACTGGAATAAAGATGGTTTCCTTCAAAATCTAACAGTGTTTGCTGGTAACGTTCACCTAACAGGGTCATATCGGCGATAAAATCCTTTAATCTACCTATATTAGTCTCAGGCTGCATAGCTGTTTGCACCATAATGGGAAAGTTAGATTGTTCAGTGAGTAGTGTTAATCTATGTTGAAAAAATAAGTGATAACTATTGATGATTGTATTGGTTTCTCTTTTGATCAGCTGTGCTTGCTGCTTTGTTTCTGTATCTACAATATGATTAATAACTAAGGCGGTGGAAAACGCCGCAAGCGCAAAGCTGCTTAAAAAAACAAAACGGGCAAGTGCGAATGAGAAAGTGGTTTTTTTCATAATATTATTAAGTGTTGCCATATAATAGGTATTATTCTTTTAATAATACGATGTTATTGTTGTCGTTATAATATGCCATTACATAATCAGTAATAGAGAGAGCTTCATGTGCGTTAGGATTATTTACTGAGTATCGAGAAAAAGGCTTTTTATAGTTTTTAATTAAACCTACAACGGGTTTTTGTAAATTTTCTAGTGCTACTTTTATCGCTTGATTATCGAGCACTCTATTACCATTCAAACCTGCTTGTTTAATTGCTGCAATCAATATTTTGGTTAAGTCATATGCATGGACAAAGCCGGTTTGTGCTTTGATATCCGAGGGACTTTTTATCATTGAATATCGAGAGGAGGCTTGTTTGAGAACTTGTTTTGCTAACATTGTTGTCGGCTGAGTCAAAAATGAAAAACGCGTTTGTATAAATTTCAAATCTATATTTTTTCTTTGTTTAGCGGTAATTATTTCAGCAAAATTTCCTCCTGTTATTCCCCAATGACTTCTTATAGGTAGTTGTTTATCGTTTTCCAATTCTGTCATTGCGTTTAAGAATACTTTTCCTTCATTAGCATTACCAACAAAAAAAATCACATCGGCATTGGCTAGTTTTGCTTCTCGTAACAGCAGTTTTGCATGATTAAGACCTAAACCCCAATTAAACCATTTTACACCGCTTGGCTTAATGCCTTTTTGTTGGAGAGCTTGAGTCATAGTGCGTTCATTCGAACGGCCCCAGCCGGTATCTTCTAATAAAAGTAAAGGTTTTTTAAATCCTTCCTTCAAAGCCTGTTTAGTAATAAAAGTGCCGGCGTTGCTGTCATCAATTGATAATCTAAATATCCAATTTTCATCTTCGCCACTGCGGGTAATTGGGCCAGCGGCAGCCCAAGGGTCAAGCATTAATATATTGTTGTGATTAATAAACTTTTTATTAGCAAGTAATGGCGGCGAATGTAAGCCTGAAAAAACGACTAAGCCTTGCTGATCTGCAATAAAGGCTTCTAAATTACGCTTGCTTCGTAAAGAGTTGCCATGATGATTTTTAGTAACCAACTCAAAAACAAAATTTTCTATTTGAAAATTTTCTTCAGCTAGTGCTACCTCAATACCTTGTTTAATTGAGATACTAGAGGCTTGCGTACTGGAAAAATCAGCATCGAGGTAAATTTTATATCGTTGCTGAGCAGACTGTGCAGATGATAAAGGCCAAGAAAAAATTAAGCCTGCAACTAAACAAAAGACAAGTTTACTTTTATTGAAAAGGTTTAATAGTAGCATTTGTGTGAATATCCATAATTAATAAAAAGTTTATACTCATTCTAATTGATATGACGAGTACTATAACGGCCAATAGACTCTGCTTATCAGGATTACGCTTGCTTAAATAGCTAATCACTTTTAGTCAAAGCCAGAATAATTATTTTTCAATTGGAAGCTCAATGATGAAACAAGTACCTTCATTCTCAACGCTCTGTACTTTAATTTTTCCATTATGTTTTAAAACGGCGGATGCATTTTCTAGGGGGGTATTCGAGTTTTGTATGATACGGTCTAAACTAAAAAAGTTAGTTAGGTAATAAGCTAAGCATGAAAGGTTGTTGTTAAAGTAGCCAAAAGGGGTATTGATTTTATGGGCGATACCCGCAGTAAGTTCGCCTAAAGAGGTCATTATTTCTGAGTCGCCATACTGCATGCCATTAGTGTAGTTCCCTTGAGAGCAGGCGGATACTTTTTCTAATAACTCATTCCATACGGTCATTCCTCTTTTTTTGATAACCATCTCTGAAAACGAGGTGAATATAGAGCCTTGCATATTATTCTCCTTAATTTGAATTATTTATGAACATTGTTCAATGACAATTACAAAATGTTGTTTTTGATTCCTTTCGTATTCAATAAGTTTGTTAATGGAGTGTTCGGTAAATTCATGACCTTCAGCTAAAATCAGTAAATGACTAGTAGAAAACAAACTATGCTTTAAGATCATTTCTGGCAAAACTTGAAGTGTACTAAGGCCTTTTTCATTAATGTTATCATCAATTAATTCGGGTTTAGCTATTAATATATCTAGAATATCCTCTGCATATTTACTACCTCTCGCTTTATTTAATTCGATAATAATTTGTTTATATTCCATTGTATTAACTTCAATTTTACCACAGGCAAAACGCCAATAATCTCTTGCGATGTTAATTATTTTACAGGCTAATAATGTTTTACTATTTGATGTTTCAGCAATAACGTCTAGAGAGGTAAACTGGTGAGTTAAAATAGCTTTTACGCCATTTAAACGTTGTGCGGGAGAGAGAATTTGTTGAGCAACCAATCCTTGGGTCATAAATTGTTTCTTTTGTTCAAAATTAAGTGAATTATAAGGAGTATTAGCAAGCACGGGGTTCATACCTAATAAACCAATTTCATTAAGAAAACCAGCTAAGTGAACATCATGCAAAGCTTCTTTCTCAAGGCCAAGCTGTTCTCCTAATCGCCCAGCAAGTTGTCCAACACTTTTTGCAAAAGCACCACTAAGGTTAGGGTTTATGGCAATAAAGTTAAACAACATTTTTTCACAGGATTTATTGTTTCGATCGTTTCTTAACAATGAAGCTCGAATTTGTTTTGTACGTAAATTAACTTTGTCTTCTAAATCATTGTTTAAGCTTTTAAGTAACTTATTTTGATTTTCAATTTCACGTTTTAAATTATGGTTTTCTTTTTTTAATCGACTCCGTTCAAAGCCTTCTTCGACGGCATTAATGAGATCTTCATTATTCCAAGGTTTGTTGATGAATCTATGGATTTTTCCTAAATTTATTGCAGCCACTGTTGACTCAAAATCAGCGTAACCACTTAATACTATTCGGTAGGTGTCGGGATGTGACTTAGCCACTTTTTCTAATAGCGTGGCTCCATCCATTTCTGGCATTCTCATATCGGAAACAATGACGTCAATCTGCGTATCGTCTATAATTTTTAATGCATTTTGTGCACTGTCGGCAATCATTATCTTATAAGGTTTACGATGAAATAATCGTTGTAAAGTCCGTAAAATATTACTTTCATCGTCAACACATAGGAGGGTCATGTCTGAGTATAAATAATTGCCGTTACTGTTCTCTGACATACTTATTCCTTTTCAATTATACCGTTGAATTCCAATATTTTTTTACTATTACCTATTATTAGTTATATTTCATTATTTACTTTAGTTTATCTAGAAAAAAAGATAATGTCATACAACAGTTATAACTGTTATTTAGATAAAAGTCATTGATATTATTAAAAAATAAATTATTTGATTAAAGATAGCAATATATTTGTAATTGTTTACGTTATACATTAAGTTTTAAGTGATGGGAAATAGATGAAAACTGCCAATAAATATTCTGTTTACTGTTTGTTAATATCAAGGTACTTTATTTGTAGTAGTTAAGGAAAAAATGGAAAGTATGAATAAACCTATAATTTTATTTGTCGACGACGAACCTTTTATATTGCGAACTCTTGAACGTGTTGCAAGTAAAGTCGATGCCGTTATTTTAACAGCCCCGAGTGGTAAACAGGCGCTTGACATTCTTAATGAATATTCTGTCGATGTGATTGTTTCGGATCTAAAAATGCCAAACATGGATGGTAATCAATTACTTGAGAAGGTTGCTAATATTTCACCTGAAACTGTCCGAATAGTTCTAACCGGCTGTGACGATATGGACATGGTACTTAATTCAATTAATGATGGTCATATATGGGGATACCTTCATAAACCCTGGGACAACTATGAACTTATCGTAAAGTTGAAACAAGCGTTACAATTACAGCAAGTATTAGCAGAACGAACCTTGATGAGAAGAACAATTGATCAATATCAGAAATATCATAAAGCAAGTTTTGAAGGTTTTATTGGTGATTCAGTGCCAATGCAATTTGTCTATTCGTGTATTGAGCAGAGCGCACCCAGTAATGCCTCTGTTTTTATCACAGGACCTAGCGGCTCAGGTAAAGAAGTCGCTGCACAAGCCATTCACCGATTAAGTAAAAGGAAAAACGGTCCTTTTATTGCCCTTAACTGCGCAGCTATTCCATCAGAGTTGATGGAGTCAGAAATTTTTGGCCATATTAAAGGTGCATTCTCGGGTGCTGTTTCTAATCGAGATGGCGCCGCTTCATTAGCAAACGGTGGAAGTTTGTTTCTTGATGAAATTGGCGAAATGGATATTAGTTTACAAGCGAAGCTATTACGGTTTATCCAAACTGGCTGTTTTCAGAAGGTTGGTAGTGGTAAGGAAGAAAAAGTAGATATTCGCTTTATTAGTGCTACAAATAGAGAGCCTCAATTAGCGATTGAAGAAAATAAATTACGAGAAGATCTCTTTTATCGCTTAAATGTTATTTCAATAAATCTACCGCCGTTAAACGAGAGAGATAATGATATTGTTAAACTGGCTGAATATTTTCTGAGTCACTTTAGTGAAATTGAAGGTAAAGTGTTTGCTGGTTTTTCTTCCGGGGCTGAAGCGTTAATTAAATCTTATACATGGCCGGGTAATGTTCGCCAGTTACAAAATATCATCCATAGCTCAACAGTAATGTCTGAAGGGCCTCTCATTTCTGAAAAAATAATTCTTCAACAACTTGGCCAACCAGCTGCGCAGAACCATACAAAGTTGAATGCTCAACAAAGATCAACTCAACATACAAGTATTGGTCAAAATTCGTTAACTCAAGGTGCAGCTAAATCACATTCATCAATTATTTCATTGGCAGAAGTAGAAAAGCAAGCAATTGAACAGGCGATTGAATTGTGTCAAGACAATATTGTTAAAGCAGCGAGCGAACTAGGTGTCAGTCCTTCAACACTTTATCGAAAAATTCAGCAATGGCAAACAACGCCAATAGAATAACCCATTCTTAATTTGCAAATAGCTTCCGTGATTATTTTTATACTGCAAATAATCATGGAGTCTTTATTTGAGGTTGCAAAAAAAGTCTTATTAAATATGTGGTTAAAAAAATCACATCTTGGAATGAATCTTGAAGTTATCTTGTTAATTATTAAATAACGATGACTTGGGTAAATTCTAATGCAGTTGATTCAGTTTTTTAGAATTCAATTTAATTCGGTTTTTGAGCTATTATCCAACACTGCTTGGTTACTCAGTGCTGAGGCTGTAGCAAAAATATCCCGAATTTTTACAATTATTGTGCTTGCCGCTCAATTGTCACCAACGTCATATGGCACAGCCATGTTAGCGTTAGCTTTTCATGACGTGTTTGGATTACTACTCCGTGCTGGTGTCGGTAGCCAATTGATTAACTGTAAGCCACATCAATTAGAAAGTTTTGCTAAAAATGGAATAGTAATCCAGTGGGCCATTTGTTTAATAATAGCAATAGGGCAATGGAGCTCTGCTGATTACTTATCATCACTATATGATAATGCCAGTATTGCTATTTTATTAAAAATCATGGCGATGATATATTTGTTATACCCCTGGGTTTGCATAAAAGTCTTTTTATTACACCGTGAAAATAAAATGCGTTGGTTTAGTATTCGAAATGGCGTGTGTGTGACTATTGAAAATTGTACTATTGCTATTACTGCTTTATTAGGAGCCGATATATTTGCAGTTGCTATAGGTAAAATTGCTTTTTCGATCTTATGGCTATTATTATTTTCCTTCTCGCCGGTCAACTCTTACGGTGTTGATTTTAAATTTTCTATCATAAAACGAATGCTACAAACATCAGGCAAACTTTTTAACACCGAGTTTTTGCGCGGTATTCGACTTCACGCTGATATTTTCATTGCCGGTAAGTTATTATCGCCTGAACTTTTTGGATTCTACAGCTTTGCCAAAAATGCGGGTGTTGGAATAAGTAAGTCAATTAGCCAAGTATACATTGCTGCCTTATACCCGTACTTATGTAATTTAGAACGAAAAGGGCAGTTATTAGTACAACAAAGAACTGTCTCTATTTTATCTTTATTAATTGGTTTTTTGTTTGTTATTCAAGCGATATTAGCACCTATTTATGTACCGATACTTTTTGATGAAAAGTGGTCTTCTGCCATCCCTATCATCACAATATTATGTTTAGCCGCACTACCTAATTTGATTATAGATATTGTGTGTTGCTTTCAACGTGCAAAATTGCAATATCATCGAGAAACCATCACCCGATTAGTTTGCCTTTCTATTAGCTTGGTACCACTTTTATTGTTTACCCCAAATGAACCAATGGCATTTGCTGTGGTTATCTTTTTTAGTAGTGTATTTTGTTTGCTTTCTGCTTATGTAGTTAATGCACTTATTCCTTTAAATAACGATTTACGCACTATTCTCGATAGGAGAAAATCACATGAAAGCTAATTCAATTCCAGTTATTTCAGTCGTTATTCCAATGTATAACGTTGAAAAATATATTGAACAAAGCATTAACAGTGTACTTGAACAAAGTTACCACCACTTCGAACTTATTCTTGTTGATGACGGCTGTGTTGATAATACCTTAAACATAGTTAATAAGTTATCAGATCCCCGTATAAGGCTTATTAGTCAAGAAAATAGGGGGTTGTCGGGTGCTCGAAATACAGGTATCGATGCGGCACGTGGAATATACATTGCTTTACTTGATGCTGATGATTATTGGGCAACAGATAAATTAGCTAAACACATTCGCCATTTAGGTGCTAACCCTAAGGTGGGTGTTAGTTATTCTCCGTCATTGTTCATTAGTGAAGAAGGCGAACTTTTAGGTGTTGGTCAATTTCCCAAATTAAACAACATCACTAAGCAACATATTTTTTGCCGTAATCCCGTGGGTAACGGGTCTTCACCCGTTATTAGAAGAGCATTATTGTCAGAAGTTGGATATTTTGGCGTTAATAGAGATAAGTATAGAAAAATGTATTTTAATGAAAGTTTAAGGCAATCAGAAGATATTGAGTTTTGGACACGTATAGCACTAACAACACAATGGCAGTTTGCTGGGATAGCTGCGCCATTAACTTATTATCGTGTTAACGACTCAGGTTTATCTGCTGATCTAGAAAAACAGTTTGCAAGTTGGCAACACGCCGTCTTACTAAATAAAAATTCAGATCCGAAATTTTTTGAGCAATTTTACAGCTTAGCAAAAGCTTATCAACTTAGGTACCTAGCAAGAAGAGCCGTACAGTCCAAAAGTAAGTTCACTGCATTTAAACTTATTCACCAAGCTATATTTTGCAACTATAGAATTATTTTTCAAGAGCCAAGTCGTACCATATTGACTTTGTGTTGTGCTTGGTTGAAGTTTTTACCAAGCAAATTTTATAGTCGTATAGAAAAATTTGCTATGTTGAACTTTGGTAATAGTACGATTAAGCAGTAATTAATCAAACCTTTCAAAGAACAAGGATTCAAACAGGGGTTAATTGTTAGCGATAATGTTTTAAATAAAATAGGCGTGGTAAAAAACTGTACTGATTTAATTGAGCAGCAGAAAATTGCCAGTATTGTATTTGATAAAGCACAGCCAAATTCAACAGTAAGTAATGTTAATGACGGTTTAGAAATACTCAGACAAAGTGATTGTGATAATGACCAACAAATGCTGTCCGAAGGATTCGGCTAAAAGTGTTTTACTCTTTGTTGAGTCATATTTGCTTAGAGTGACTAGGCAACTCATTACTCGTCGCTATCAAAACGCTTTTATCTCGAACAAAATTTAACCGCGAAAGATCAACAGCACTTAGTACTCACCACCATCATAAAAACTGACTGTTAACGCGTATTCGGTTTGTTTTTATAAGTATAGGTGTGAGCCATTTATTTGTTGGTCAGTTATTCATTCATATAAAGCTTGTAAAAATACATTTAAATAACCTCTCCGATAGTATTTTAAGGTAACATCACACCGATAAAGCCTAATGCTTTCACATTGCTCAATTTAAATAGTTATCAGTTATCTGGAAAATATATATCATGCGTGTAGCCGTTACTCAGTTTGCCACCTCCTTAAATGTTCAAGAAAACCTAGCAACTTGCATTCGCATGATAAATGAGGCTGCAGTGTGTAAGCCATCTCTGATCGTTTTACCAGAATTCTCTAATGCTCTTTTTTGTCATGCCCAGCCTTGGTACGTTGATCATAATCAGGCATGGGATGGCGCGGTAGCTATTGATGGTGCTTTTTTACAAAATATAGCAGAGCAAGCGAAAACGCATGACTGTTACATTGTGATTAGCGTAACTTTACGACGAGATATTTTACGGGATCACCATGATGGCTCAATTAAATCAAATATTAGTGTCACCTCATGTCTATTTTCACCACTTGGCACGCTTATTCATCAAGAGGATAAAAAAACGTTGACGGGGCATGAAAAGGATTTTTTTATTAGCGCAAGTAATGCTCCCCAAATGGTAACAACATCCTTTGGCAAACTCGGGCTGTTAACGGGTAGTGATAGCCTTACCTTTGAAGCTTCACGCGGATTAGCCTTAAGTGGTGCGCAATTATTGTGTAATTCTATGAATACCTTCACTATTGATCAAAGTAGTTTACATGATCCCGCTCGAGCCTGTGAAAATAAAGTATTTTTAGCGGCGGCAAATAAGGTTGGAGCATTATACTCAACAGAAAAATCACAAGAACAACGACAAGGCCATAGGGGAACTTTTACAGCACAGGACTTTATTCCTCAAGAGTCTCTTGTTGGTGTTGGTCAAAGCCAAATAATTTCTCCTGATGGTAAGGTGCTAGCAAAGCTATCGAACAATGAAGAAGGTTTTGTTTTTGCTGATATAGACATGACTGGAGCAGGGCTTGGTTTTAACAATAAAATCAGGCCTGATGGCACTCGACTTATTAAGCAACGACGCCCTGAACTTTATCAAAAGCTAACTGCACAGATAAATCAAGCACTGCCCCAGAATACAAGCCTCCAGAATGAACCGTCATTAGGTCATTATAGCAAGGTTCCAGCAACAGCCAATGTTGCGATATTTGCGACATACAAATCTAACGAACAAGCCATTGAAGATGTTTGTCATTACATTGAAAACAACCTCAGTGATATCATTCAATTACCTGAATTATTCTTTATTGATGATAAAACAATTACAAATGATGCACAGCAATTAACTCAAATAGCCTACTTGAGTAAACAGTTAATTAATCAAGTCAGTTCAGTACTGAGACCATTTCAATACCTTTGCACGAGTTTAATTATTGATGGAATGCACCAAGCAGTGCTAATCAATGAGCATGGTTTATTAGCAACACAACAGCAATTGCATTTTTGTCAACGGTACCAGTGGACTGCATTGGGTGATGAAGTAAATATTATTAAATTGCCCTTAGAGCAAGGAAATATAAACCTTGCCATGTTAACAGCTGATGACGCTAATATAGCTGAAATAGTTAGTGTTGCAGCTTCACATGACATTCATTTATTATTGATACCTTTTGATATTCAGGAGCCGTCTGAAGTCAAGTATAGTTTGTTATCTCGCGCTGCAGAAAATAGAATTTGCATTGTTGCTGCAAGTCGCGAGAAAAATTTTCATAATGATATATCTACCGATAACCGTAATGTCTTTAATAAAAACAAAACAAAACTTCAGAAATCAACAGGATTAATTGCTAATTTAACCACTGATTTTACTTTATTACCACAATGGAAATCACGGAAGTTTAATGGTTATTTAAACCAACCCCTCGTCAAATATCAATATGGTAAAATCACCAAAGCGGTGATACATCCTATCGCTGCTTGTCATAATAAGTAGTCTATTTTATCTCGAAGTTATCTAATTGTAACTCTATCTTATTGTTTTTAAATTAGTATTTATGTTTTGTAAACTTGGGGATACTAAAATACTTACATAAACACTATGTATTTTCGATTGAAAAGCTTTAATAGCTTGTTAAAAAAAAGTAAAGTTCATGTGACGTAATATTAACAAAAGAAGCCCTATGAAAAAATATTTTATACTGGTACTAGCAATCACCATGAGTAATGGCATTATTGCCTGCTCTGGGCAAAGTTACTTAAACAATAGTGATGTAAAAACGATGGACGAACACAAGGCGACAACAGCCGAAATAAAGTTAAATTATCCAATGACCAAAAAAGGTAGTGTTGTCGACACCTACTTTGATACTGATATT
>Ga0105358_10000452_pt1 | contig 20440 bp, 21 predicted proteins | sample GOMGulsemesocosm_5_FD_83509 | JGI IMG/M metagenome (GOLD analysis project Ga0105358, IMG submission 83509) | Methane-oxidizing microbial communities from mesocosms in the Gulf of Mexico - GOM15C Gulf of Mexico | ecosystem: Environmental > Aquatic > Marine > Cold seeps | place: Gulf of Mexico... | reverse complement strand
TCGAACAACCCACTTCATTATTTTTTCAAGGTGATGGCGTTTGGCAACTAATTCAAGAACAAAACGGGACCATTATTTCAGTGAAAGATTATTTAAAAACCTTTGCTGCTTTTGAGTTTTACGATCTTGAGAACATTTATGTCTGCCAAGAATCACTTCTTGTGCGTGGCTTAACCGATGCTTTTCATATTGAGCAGGTATACGTATTATCCCGAGATGAATTTGCAGATAAACTGGCAATACATCAAACAGTTTTACGATTTTAACCGAGACACAATTCTAATGCCTACCTTACATATTGTTCGTCAAAGTGCTTTTAACAACGATGACTTTGCTCAATGTTTACAAGTACTACGTAATAATGACGTTCTTGTTTTTATTGATGATGGTTGCTACAACTTACATCACACATTAATTAACACTATTGATAGCGATGCTAACATTCAATTAAATGTAATAGAAAAACACGCTAAAGCTCGCGCTATAGCAATAGATGAAGCGTTATATAATGTTATTAACATGAACAACTTAGTCCAACTGACGCTAACAACAGAAAGGGTTATTACATGGCAATAAGTTTAGCGTTTAATGGTGAGCAGGTAGTCACAGACGAGCAAGGTTATTTGTTAGATCATACCTTATGGCAAGAAGCGTTAGCCGTTATGATAGCAAAAAATGATGATTTTGAATTAACCGATGCACATTGGGAAGTAATTAAATTTGTTCGACAGTTTTATTTAACCTACAACACTTCTCCTGCTATTCGTGCCTTAACAAAGGCGATGAGAGCTGAATTTGGTGAAGAAAAAGCCAGTAGCCGTTACCTGTTTAAACTCTTTCCTGATGGTCCTGCAAAACAAGCAACCAAATATGCTGGTTTACCTAAACCTAAGCGTTGTTTATAACACACTACACTTAAGAGGAAAGAGCTTTTTTCCGCGAATTAGCACGGGTTACTCGAAAATATGTGGGCAAAAGTTATCTCTAGGTAAATAAAAGGCACCAACCAAGTTGGTAGGTGCCTCGATATATAACTTGAAGTTATTTTCTATGTTGTGGGTAATGTTGGTACTGTAATACCTGCCATTTCTGACATAACACGAACAACCTGACAGCTATAACCAAACTCATTGTCATACCAAACGTACAATACAGCTCTGTCCCCGTCAACAATCGTTGCTTGTGAATCAACAACACCCGCATAACGAGAACCAACAAGATCAGTAGAAACAATTTCGCTTGAAGCGGTGTAATCTACTTGGTTTTGTAAGTCTGATTTTAATGAAATATTCCTTAAATAATCATTAAGCTCATCTTTATCAGTGGTTTTTTTCAAGTTTAAGTTCATGATAGCCATTGAAACATTTGGCGTAGGAACACGTATAGCATTACCCGTTAATAAGCCTTTAAGCTCAGGTAGTGCTTTAGCTACTGCTTTTGCTGCGCCCGTAGTACTAATAACCATGTTTAATGGAGCGCTACGTCCACGGCGAGGTGCTGGATGGTAGTTATCAATTAAGTTTTGATCGTTGGTATAAGAGTGAATAGTCTCAACATGACCATTACGAATGCCATATTCATCATTAAGCGCTTTTAGTACCGGCGTTATCGCATTGGTAGTACAACTGGCTGCAGAGATAATTTTATCTTCAGCTAAAATCATGTCATGGTTAACACCATAAACGATATTTTTAATGTCACCTTTGGCAGGTGCCGTTAGTAATACTTTAGCAACACCTTTCGATTGAAGATGTTGACCTAAACCGTCTTCATCACTCCAAATACCTGTATTATCAACAACCAACGCATTAGTAATTCCATATGCAGTATAATCAACTTCGGATGGCGATTTAGCATATATTACTTGGATAAAAGCGCCATTAGCTTTAATGACATTATTTTCTTTATCAATAGTTATACTACCGTTAAAGGCACCGTGTACAGAATCACGGCGTAATAAACTCGCACGTTTTTCTAAATCTTCGCCATTCTTAGCCGGACGTAAAACAATAGCACGTAGGTTAAGTTTAGCACTTGGACCGGTCTGCTCTATTAATAAGCGCGCTAATAAACGACCAATACGACCAAAACCATACAACACAACATCTTGGCTTTGAGATTCACTATCATTATTGATTACTGGAACTAACTCTTTTTCTAGGTATTGTTCAATGGACAAATCATTTGATTGGCCTTGAAATAAATAACGATAGGCTAATTTACCTACATCAATACGTGCTGGCGCTAATGTCATTTTACTTAAGGCTTCAACAAAAGGAAAACTTTCACGTAAACGCAGTTTACTTTCTTCGTGTAAAGCAACCGTTTTATGTGCTTTGATGATATCGATAGGAGAAGCATTTAATAAAGGGCGACCATAAATTGATATTTCGATACCTTGATTTCTAAATAGCTGACCAATAATAGGTTGCATATTTTCTGCGAAAGTTTGGCGTTCTAGCCAACTTGTTTGATATTCTTTCTCTAAATGAGACGTCATTAGATAAACCTTTTATTTCAATCAATTGAACGAGCGTTTCTATAATCATAATAACTTAGTTTCTACCAGATCAAAACTAGACTATAGTGGAGAATTATTTCGCGTATATTGTAATGCAAGATGTACTATTTCGCCATAGGTTACGCGATTATTTCATCGTAAAACTAATATTTATTACTGTTGCTGTTTTCAAATAATGATACCAGCAATAGTTCAACTGAACGGTATATTCCCTTTATTTTTCTTGAAAAGTTAAACTTAACGAGTTAACGCAGTACCTTTTTCCTGTCGGTTTAGGACCATCATCAAACACATGGCCAAGGTGAGATTGACATTGCTGACATTGAATTTCAACCCGTACCATAGCGTGTGTTAAATCTTCAATATAAGCGATATTATTAGCTATAGCATCGAAAAAACTTGGCCATCCACAACCTGAATTAAATTTACTGCTACTATTAAAAAGTGGTGTGTTACAGCAGATACATAAATAGGTACCTGCTTGAAAATGATTATTGTACTCACCTGTAAATGGTTGTTCTGTTGCAGCTAAACGGCATACTTTAAATGCCGCTTCACTGAGTTTGTCTTTGTATTGTTCATCTGTCATAAAAACTACCCTTGCTCTATTACAAAAATTTAGCACTCGATTTTCAACCATTATAATGTTGTTTACCGCTAGTGTTATCAACGCGTTCCAAATGAGTGAGTGAAACTCAGTAAAGTTAACGCGCTGTAAAATGAAGTTATCGTGGTAAATAAATCATCATAATTACGCAAAATAATACTATTCCCCAAAATGCTTTAATAAAAAAATTAATTTTAGTTTTTTTATTATTAGGGTGTTTAGTCGGCAGCGTCATACCACAATGACTGCAGTTTTCATTACTAATATCATTTTCAACTTCACAATAAAGACATTTTTTACTGTTTAGGTTCATGGTGAAATCTCTATTGGGTAGTTAGTTGATGATATAATTGCGGTAAACGCATCGGCAGCTGCTCTGGTCGATGAATTACCGTAAAGCCATCACTGCCAAATAAGTAAGGTAAATAGTCTTGTGCGTCAGTATCAATGGTTATACAAAAAGGTTTTATTCCTAATTTTTTAGCTTCATCGATTGCCTGATGCGTATCTTCTATACCAAAACGCCCTTCATAATGATCAATGTCATTAGGCTTACCATCAGTAATAATAAGCAATAATTTTTCACTACTTTTTTGTTCCTTGATCACTTTCGTTGCTTGACGAATAGCTGCCCCTATACGTGTATAAAAGCCGGATTTGATTGCTTGAATACGGCCTCGTATTTGATCATCATAAGATTCATTAAAGTTTTTTAACATAGTAAAGCGGACATGATGACGTTTTACTGATGAAAACCCATACATAGCAAAATTATCACCGACCGATTGTAGTGCTTCACCAAAAAGTAACATGCTGTCTTGTACAACATCAATAACTCTAATGTCATCGTTAAGGTGTGCATCGGTAGACATAGATAAATCAGCTAAAAGTAAACAAGATAAATCACGGTTATTTCCCCTAAATGATTTATATAACCCCCGCTGAGGCGTTGGCGAAATTTTACTTTCCACGTAAAAATCTAACCAGGCACTTAAATCTAACTCTTCACCTTGCGGCTCTGCCTTTAACCAGTATCGAACACTACGCAATTGTTCAAATTGTGCTTGAATTGTTTTCGCTAATTTTTGAAGTCTAATGGGAAGAGGTTTTGCACTTGCCCCTTTAGGTAACATGGGTTGTAATAAACAGCGATCGGCTACTAATGTCTGTTTTTTATAATCCCATTCAGGTAGTTTTAGCCCCTCACCTAATGGAGTATCGTCTTCTGATGCTGAGGGTAAATCAAGATCGATTTTTATTTGAGCACTTTTTTGTTGATCTTGATCTTTGGCTAGGGTGATTTTATCAAGATCTTCTACAATTTTAGAGTTATCTTCATCATCGTCACTATCATCACAACCACGATCTAACTTAGAAAATTCACTCCAAGAAAACAAGCTTTCCAATCGAAAAATCATCATGCCTTGTTTCTCATCTGGCGCATCAGTACGTTCCGCTTTTTTACGGCTAGTTTCGGCTTTTTTTATCGCTTTACTTTCTTGATTCTCAGTTTCTTTTTCTTCATCAAATTCTTGATACTCTGGCATGATTAACTCATCAGCACTTGACGATGGATATAACCATAAATATACCGCTTTAGGTGCAAAGTTCACCAGTGGGAATTTAATCACAGAGCCCGGCTTTAAAATGGCATTAACAATGGCTTGTTCCATTTCTTTTTCTGATGGTAGAAGGCTTTCTATAATGGGTCTACTGGCAACAAAAGCGTTGGCTAATCGTTGATAGCGACCACGTAGTGCAGGGAATTTATCTAAAACATCTATCACTAATGCTTGATTGTCTTGTGCCCAATGAGTAAAACATCCATCATGCTGAGCAGCCAATACAGCTAACCAAATATAAAGATCATAATTAAGTGACTTTTCTTCGAAAATAGCCAGTGATTCAGGTAAGCGTAGGCTTTCTTCATCTTGCCAAGCCAAACTAATAAGTTGGGTGTCACCCGATATTTTTTGCAAGAAACTTTTACGGCTTAAGTACTCTCGCCCTGAAGCGGCTTCAACACGTTTGATCGCATCACCACCTAACGCCCTAAAAATCATACCCACTGATTTATGAACGTCATCAAAGGATACCCGTGCATGATCAAACTCAGGGTTAGCCTTACGCGTAATGTACTTATGCCACAGGCCACCAACCCACTCTTCCATAACCAAACCATTTAACTAATAAATAATAGTAATAGTGTATCAAATACAATGAGTCGACGTGTGATTTGGGTCAAGATCGTTATAAAAATAACAATTAGTGTAGAAAAAACTTCAAACTAAAATAATGGTAGTTTTCTCGATATTGCACGAGTTAAGTTAAGCATTCCTATTAACACAAAACCTGCCTGTAAAGTGACAAAATAAAAAATGCTGACCATCACTGCTGCACTAAACTCATTAGAATAAAAAATATAAAAAATGGGCGCTACACCCAACATAAACCCTGCTAAGGCTGAAATTTTAATACTTCTAATTAAATGAATTCGGTTAAAATTAGAGAGTGTTTTATCGTGATGTAGAAAATATACCAGTACGATAAAACTAAGCGCAGGATCTAACAGTAAATTGGAGAGGTAGAGTGATTGGTAAATAATAGCAGGTTTGTTTTGTTGATTAGATTTCAAGTTCACTTACCTACTCTTTGTTATACCTAGAACTGCTATTAAGAGGTAATTAAAGAACATAAATAAAGTAAATTATGCAGGGAAGCACGGTAACATAGCCTAATAATAGTCGTCGCCAAAATTTAGGTGCTTGTGCAAGTTCCATAAAAACATCAATAATCTGCTGACCTTTTAAAAATACGATAAATAAAACACTGCCAATAAATAAGGCTTTATTATCAATGGCTAAACCAATGAATGTAGAAATAATCGTTAAAATCATTAACCATAGCCAGCTTAGCGTATTTTTTTTATTTGAATGAAGTGTTTTCATAAGACTTAAATAACATAAATAAGTGGAAAAAGTATAATCCAAAGCATATCGACCATATGCCAATAACTCGCCCCTGATTCAAATCCGGATATGTTGCTAGTGTTATATTCATTTTTAGCTGCTTTGACGGCAATAAAAGCAAGAATAACCATACCCAGCAATATATGCATTAAGTGAAAGAAAGTGATCATAAAATACAGCGTAAAAAATGTATTCGTTTCAATATCAATGTTTTGCTCAAATAATGATAGGTATTCCCATACTTTTACAGCTATATACACACTAGCAACAAGTTTAGCTACAACCAGTAGTTTTGCTGATTTTTTACCCTCTCTTTTGTGCATAGCGTTTAGGGCTAACGCAACAAAAAAACTACTCGTGATCAAAGTTAAGGTATTAATTAAGCCTGCTATTGGATGTAGTTTAGCTTTCCCTGCAATGAACATCTCTGCATTTAATTGCTCTGATACAGCAAAGCCAATAAATAAGATGGCAAATACGGTTAGCTCCGCTAAAATAAAAAACCACATTGCTAAATCACCCGGAAGTCTTCGATTTTCGAGCACGTGTTCATTAGTTATTTCTACCAAAGCAGACGCTGATTCGCTATTCATTTAGTTATTCACTTATTTAACCCGTTACGCATCAAAATAAATTTTAGCTACATCCATTAATGCGTTAACCGTTTGTGGATCATCAGACAATGGCTCTGCTAAACAACAACGACACACCTCTAATACATTCATGCCTGAGCTAATCATTCGGGCTGCATAAATAAGTAATCGTGTTGAAGCGACTTCGTCTAAATCATTTTGCTCTAATTTACGTAGCGCACCAGCTAGCTCAACCAGTTTAAAGGCTAGATGCGGATCTGCACCCGCTTCTTTAATTAATATTTGTTGTTCAACTTCAGCACTAGGATAGTCAAAACGTAAAGCAACAAAACGTTGTCGAGTACTTGGCTTCATGCCCTTTAATAAGTTTTGATAACCTGGGTTATAAGAAACCACCAACATAAAGCCGGGCGCTGCTTCAAGTAATTCACCGGTGCGCTCTAAAGGCAGAACACGTCTATCATCAGCAAGCGGGTGTAAAACAACCGTAGTATCTTTACGCGCTTCAACAACTTCATCTAAGTAACAAATACCCCCTTCTCTTACGGCTTTAGTTAACGGGCCATCTTGCCAATAAGTTCCTTGTGGACCAATTAAGTGGCGACCAACCAAGTCAGCTGCAGTTAAATCATCATGACAGGCAACGGTATATAAAGGTTTATTTAATTTTTGTGCCATGTGAGCAATAAAGCGTGTTTTACCACAGCCCGTTGGGCCTTTGATTAAAACAGGTAGTTGATGATCGAAGGCATAATTGAACAATGAAACTTCATTGTTTTGTTCTTGATAAAAAAGTTCATTTGTTGACATGTTAATTAACTTAAATCCGATAAATTTTCTTGTGAGTAAAATACCTTGTATACAAGGAGAGTACAAACGACAACCCCGTTTTATTTGATGAAGATCATTGAAAAATGCGAAGTAATGTCGATGATATAAATTATTACTTATTTTTATACTATTAAAATACAATAAGTTTCGTTAAAATTGAACATATCAAATTTGGACTTTGCCCAATACGCTCAATACAAAATATTTTCAGCTCTAGTAATTAAGGTTAAGTATGCACGCTGTTTTAGAATACATCCCATTAGTTATTTTCTTTGTCGTAAATAAGTTTGCTGACATATATTGGGCTACAGGCTCTTTAATAGCGACTTCTGCTTTACAAATTTTGTATTACGTTATCAAAAAAGAAAAAGTACCTACCCGAAACTGGATTTTTTTCGGTTTAATTGCCGTATTTGGTGGTCTGACAATTTTTTTACATAACGATCTTTTTCTTAAATGGAAAGTAACCATTATTAATGAGGTTTTTGCGCTAGCACTTATTATAAGTTATTACGGATTTAAGAAAAATTTAATTAAACAATTTTTATCTGAATCATTAACCTTACCCGAGCCTATTTGGGTTAAATTAAACCTTGCTTGGGCAGCGCTTTTTGCCCTATTAGGCGCGCTTAATTTATATGTTGCCTTTCATTATGATTTAGAAACATGGGTAAACTTTAAAGTTTTTGGCTTAACTGGCCTAACGCTCGCTTTTGCTGTTGGCTCTATTTTATCTTTATATAAGTATCTTCCCCAAGAAACTGACGAAGTGGTTGAAATACTTGAAGACAGCGTTGAAATTACCTCAAGTGTGATGAGTGAATCACCTGAAGATAAAAAGTAACACCGTAAAGAGCACCCAAACAATACCGAAAGAAAACACTTAAAGCGAATACCTCAAACAAAAATTAAAATAGGAAAACCCATGTTCTACCTAATTTATAGTGAAGATGTTGAAAACAGTTTAGAAAAACGTTTAGCCACACGCGAGCAACATTTAGCTCGCTTAACAGACTTACAAAATCAAGGGCGTTTATTAGTTGCGGGTCCATGCCCTGCCATCGACAGTAACGATCCTGGAACAGCAGGGTTTACCGGCTCATTAGTTATCGCTGAATTTGACTGCTTAACTCAAGCACAAGCATGGGCTGATGTAGATCCTTATATTGCCGCGGGTGTTTATAAAAAAGTAACCGTTAAACCCTACAAAAAAGTACTACCTGCTTAGCCTTTTTTTAACTCATACCTTTTACCTTTCAATTTAAGGCTTTCAAATAAGCCTTTTGTTCTCTGAAATAAGGTAACTAGTAAAATTAGAATATAACAATATGATAAAAAAATTACTCATCTTAACGGTATTGATTGTTAGCCAATTTTTACTTATAGCACCTTCTTATGCTCTCAATGCCATAGATAAATGTGAAAAAACAGAGCAAACAATCGAGAAAACTTCGCGTTGTTTAGATGGTGTAAAAGAAGTTATCGATAGAGAACTTCAAATCTGGGTGAATAATCATACGTTTAACCTAGAGGAAAAGGCGCTCATTACTGGGCGTAATACCTTATTAAGAATGTTTAAACGTTCGCAAAGTAACTTTATTACTTTTCGTGAGAATGATTGTCGTTGGCAATATTTTGTTATCTATCCTGAAAAAGGCGCAAATAACGCTTATAAGAAGTGTTATATTACCTTAAGTAAATACCGTATAAAAGAACTCAGCCAAGTACAGTAGACCTAAGCTGACTGTACTTGCTCCGCTTCTTGCAGGACACTTTCTTCATCACTTAATAATACGGCTAACCAACGTCCCTCAGGTGAGTTTTCAAAACCAATTTTTAAAATCATTGTTAAAGGTACACTTAATAACATACCAACGGTACCTAACAACCACCCCCAAAAGATCAAGGATAAAAACACCACCAAGGTTGATAGGCCTAGACCTTTACCTAAGTACCTAGGTTCAATTATATTTCCCATGATCATATTAATAGCGACATAACCTAACCCAATAAAGCCGGCTTCACCTATTCCTAACTGTAACGCTGCCAACGTCACTGCGGGAATAGCAGCAATAATAGATCCTATATTAGGAATATAATTAAGTAAAAAAGCAAAAACTCCCCACAAAAGAAAAAAATCTAAACCAAAAGCCCACAACATTACTGACACTACAATACCCGTAGCAATACTGACCAGTGTTTTGATGGCAATATAATGATTAACAGATGCTAAAAATCGTTCAATTTGTTTCATACGCATTTCAGGGTCATCTAACGCAAAATGAATTTTTAAAGGAAAAGATGATGCCTCAAATAGCATAAAAACGACCGTCAATATGATCAAGAACAAGTTAGCCATTACCGAGCCAAAGCCACTAAGCATATTTGCTGCCATCCCCATTGCTATAGCAGGATCAAAGTATTCTAATAATAGGGCTGAAGAAATTTGAATGTTATAACGGGACAAAACGGCAGTTACCCAAGTAACCTGTTCTTGTAGTTGTAGTCGATATTGAGGGATTAATTGAGACAGTTCATTTAACGAATTACCAACTAACCCTGCTAAAGATAACGCTATTGTAACAAAAATACCGATAACTAAAATAACAGAGATAACCTTAGGAACTTTAAACTCACTCGCTTTGGCAACCAACGGGTTACAAATAATAGCGACAAATAAAGATAATAAAAATGGAACAAGTAAATTTGCTGCCGTTTTTATACCGGCAAAAATAATAAAAATAGCAGCGACAGTCACAAATACTTTGACCATATTTGTTGTTTTAGCAGAAACGCCCATAAAAAGTTCCATAATCGAGTAAAACTAATACTAGTGAGTTAGTGGTCAAATATTAATGAGAATAAATTTTCAAGAATACAGGTTTTTAGTTCCGGACAAAACCTAAGTACCTACATCAGGAGAATGTGCGTCCTGCATTCTCTAATAAGCTATTCCCTGTACATTCATGTAGGCAAGGCACTTAATTGAGTAATAGCTGGTTATTAGGATTGAAAGCAACGATGCTATTGGAATATTTAGTCCATTTAGAATGATCACATATTTATTGGTATAAGTATAAGAGTTAATTTTCCAAGATTTCCGCTTAAAACACAACAGCAAACTTGTCCCTGTTATTTAATAATTACACCTTGCCATATTGGATGAAAGCATATATTGGTATACATTACATCGTTCGACGAATTAAGGTAACGCTCGACATATTGAGTAAACGCCAGCAACTAAGTAACCCCACTATACCAACAAAACTTGCGCCCGCAACAATACCTAATAACCAATACTCAAAATGAAAACTGGTTTGCATCTTAAATAAGTGACTTTGAAGTAAGTACACAGTCAACTCCATAGCAACACTTGCCATTAAACCTGCAATAGCGCCTAAGGCAACAAATTCGAGTAAAATGCTATTACGAAGCAAAGCGCCTTTAGCACCAATCGTTCTTAATATCGCTATTTCTCGCTCACGCTCCTCCATACTCGCTTGTACTTGGGCAGTCAGTACTAAACAACCGGCAAAAACCACCAGTACTAAAATAAATTCAACTGCTTTAGATACTTGCTCGATAACCTTACGTAATTGTAAAATCATCGCATCAACATCAATGACACTAATGGTTGGGTAATCATTGAGGAATTGTTGTAACTGCATTTTTTTGTCTGCAGGCACATATAAAGAAGAAATATAACTAGCAGGATAATCAGCTAATACTTGTGGATTAAAAATCATATAAAAATTAGGCTGCATTGATTGCCAATTAACTTCGCGAATACTGGTCACAGGAACTGTGATGACTTCACTACCTAACTGAAAGGTTAAACTATCACCTAAATTTATACCCAAACGTTTAGCTAACGTTTGTTCAATAGATACTTGAGGTTTATTAGCGTCCGCTGACTCTCTTTGCCACCACTGCCCTTGTACAACACTATTTTCTTTTGGTAAATATTCTCGCCAAGTTAAGTTTAACTCTCGTCCAACACCTTTACGGCCATTATCACTACCATCAGTTTGCTCTTTAGAGACTTGCTTCGCAATTTTATCACTGTTAATAGCCGTTAACCGACCGCGAATAACGGCATAAAGTTCGCTCGCGGTAATATTTTTCTGCTTAATAAACTGCTCGACATTGTCAACTTGAGTTTCGGCAATATTAACTAAAAACAAGTTTGGCGTTTGCTCCGGCAGTTGCGCTTGCCATTCATTCAATAAGGCACTTCTAATAACGATAATCATCAATAGTAACTTTATCGCAATAGTAAAACTAACTAACTGTACGCTATTCGATTGCGCCCTACGTTGTAAATTGGCCAATGCTAAATGCCAGGATGCCCCCGCTTTAGATCCAACATTTCGGGTAAGCTTCATCAATAAACGGCCAAAAAGTAATAAGAAAGCCGACACAATAATACCACCAACTAATAAGCTGATACTTAATATCAAGTCGCTACTAAAAATGAATAACAATAAGAGTAGTGCTAATAATGGCATCAAAAACTGACCAACACGTACCTTAAACGATTGATTACTTGGTTTTAGACTTGCTCCCCTAATAACTATTAAAGGGGAAGTTGATATCAATTCTTTTAATGGGGTTATGGCAAATGCGAATGCACAAAGTAAGCCGGTAAAAATAGCAATAAGTAAAGGGTAAAAGCCTAACGTAACTAACCCTGAAAAGTGAGTATCACTAGCCGTCCCCCGAGTTAACTGCACGGGTAAATAATCTTGTATCGCATAAAATCCCATCTGCGCAAGAACATAACCAACAAGTAAACCAAGCGCAATACTAACGACGCTTAACAATAACCAATGTAAGTAATACAACTTTCTGATGTGGCTTAACGAGGCTCCCATCGCTTTATATACCCCAACACTACTTTGATGACGCTCGGCATAACGTCTGCTCGCAACAGAAACCGCAACAGCAGCCAAAATTATGCCTAACAAACTGGCAAGGGATAGGTATTTTTCAGCTTTATTTAGTGCGTTAGCCAATGGTGATTGTTTAGATTGAATATCATACCAACGCTGGCTATCATTAAGTTTTGGTTCAAGCCATACCGATAACGAGTTAATCGCATCAACATCGCCAGAAAATAAGTATTTATAAGTGAGCCTACTACCTGGTTGCACTAACTTAGTTTTATCAAGATCGGCAATATTAATAATGACCTTGACACCCGAGGTAAAAACACTAAAAGAAGCATCAGGAATTTGTTTGGCTATCGCTTGAATAATAAAACGACTATCACCAATATCAATAACATCTCCAATGGTTACCTCAAGTAGTGATAATAACTTTTTTTCGATAAAAACAGTGCCTAAATCTGGGGCATTAACCGCTGTTAACGTATTGGCATTAACTGAGTGACTTACCAGCAACTCCCCTCTTAACGGGTAGTTACTTGAAACTGCTTGAATTTCGACTAACGCCATCACATCACCGGCAAATACCATAGACGACATTAATACTAGTTCGGCTTGCTTAATATTAAGCTGCTGGCTTTTATTGGTTATCGCATCAAACGATAAGGCTATTGGTTGTTTGATGTTTTCTTGAAAAATTATCTTTCTACTCGACTGGAGAACACGATTAGCCGCAATAAAGCTAGTACTTTCATTGAGCAGTGCTTGTTTAATTTTCCCTGAGAATCCTGCTAAAGAAAATACACTGGCAACACCAAGTACTATAGCTAGCACTATAATAGTGAGTTCACCACGTTTTAGCTCATGCCTTAATAATCGTATTGACTGCTTTGCCCAATTAGCCATAAACAAACTTACAACCCCTCTGCTTGAATGATTTTGGTATCAGCAGTTAATTGTTCTACATTTTCTTCTATATTATTTTCTATAATTTTGTTTATACGTGGCTCAGACAAATTTTGATCATTGATTAATCGACCGCCCTGCATTTCAACACGACGTTGGCAACGCTGAGCTAGTGTTAAATCATGGGTGACTAGCACTAAGGTTGTGCCAAGTTGCTTATTGAGATCAAATAATAAATCAGCAATATGTGTCGATGTTTGCTTGTCTAAATTACCTGTGGGTTCATCAGCGAATAAAACATCAGGTTTAGTGATAAAAGCGCGTGCAATAGCGACTCTTTGCTGTTCACCACCAGAAAGTTGTGCCGGAAAATGGTTAGCACGTTCACTCAACCCTACTTGCGCTAATAGGTCTAATGCCTGCTGTTTAACGTTATCATCATTGGCGAGCTCCGCGGGTAGCATTATATTCTCTAGGGCGGTTAAACTGCTGATCAACAAAAATTGCTGAAAAATAAAACCAACATGTTCCGCTCTAACTTGACTGCGCTGTTCTTCATTTAATTGGTGCAATGGTTTATTTTTCAGATAGACTTCACCTGTAGAAGGTAAATCTAAACCTGCTAAGATAGATAACAAGGTAGTTTTACCTGAGCCAGAGGAGCCAACTATCGCAATAGTTTCTCCCGCAGACACCGCTAAATTGATGTCTTGTAATAACGTTAACTGCTGGTCTTCAAGCATAACTAGCTTTACAAGTGATTGTGTTTTAAGAATAATTTCGGAATTTAAATTCATGATAAAAAAATTGTTCTTTCGTTTATCGATACTGGTTCTAACTAGCATTGGGTTGTTTTTTACTTATTCAAGTCAAGGCAGTGAAAATCATATCAATGAGCCTAGCTCTATTTTAATACTAGGTGATAGCCTAAGTGCAAGCTTTGGTATGAAAGAAAAACAAGGCTGGGTATACCAACTGAATCAAACCTTGAAACAGGAAAAATCGCCTTACACCTTGATTAATGCAAGTATTAGCGGTGAGACTACAGCCGGTGGCTTATCACGCTTACCGAGAATTTTGGCTAAACAAAACATTGATTATTTATTAATAGAGTTAGGTGGAAATGATGGTCTTAGAGGCTTTCCTTCTACCCTTATTAAAAACAACTTGTTACAAATAATTCAACTAGCACAGCAAAGGAATATCAAAGTGTTATTAATGGATATAAAAATCCCCCCTAACTATGGTACGCGTTACAATAAGCTTTTTAATCAGACCTTTACTAACGTAGCTAACCTAAGTGATATTAACTTACTACCCTTTTTTATGGCGTCTATTGCAATAAAGCCTGAGTTGATGCAAACAGACGGTATCCACCCTAATATTGAAGCACAACCACTTATCGTTAGTTTTATGAAACAGCAACTAGATTCATTAATATTACAAAACAAATTAAATTAGTTCTCACTCAGCGCTTATTAGAATTATAATATTATTATTAATTATTTAACACGTGGCTTTTAGCTAGAGGAAAGTTAGCACTATTATGGAATTTACTTGGATTTTTTTCGCTTTTATCTGTGGCCTTGGTGCCAAGACTATTAAACTTCCCCCTTCTATCGGATTCTTAATCGCAGGGTTTGCCTTAAATTTTTTAGGTTATAAAGCTGATGATAGCTTAGTGACTCTTAGTCATTTAGGTATCACGTTAATGTTATTTACCATTGGCTTGAAACTCAATGTGAAAAGTTTATTTAAAAAGGAAATATGGTTAACCAGTTCATTACATACCATTAGCTGGCTGGTTGTTACGGTTGCTATGACCAAAATGTTTGCCATATTCGCTATTAGCTATTTCACTGAGCTAGACTTAATAACAGCAACGCTGATTGCCTTTGCTCTTAGCTTTAGTAGCACAGTATGTGTGATAAAACTACTAGAAGAAAATGGCGAAATGAAAACTCGTCATGGCAAAGTAGCAGTGGGTATACTCGTAATTCAAGATATAGTTGCCGTGGCATTTTTGGTTTTTGCTACAGGTAAAACACCTTCAATTTGGGCGTTTTCCTTACTTGCCTTATTTTTTGTTAAACCACTAATTAATAAAACTATTGAACATGTAGGACATGGTGAGTTAATTCCTCTCATGGGTTTTTTTATCGCACTTGGAAGTTATGAGTTATTTGAATTAGTTAATATTAAAGGTGATTTAGGTGCTTTGCTAATAGGTATGTTTTTATCCTCAAACCCTAAAGCAACCGAATTAAACAAATCATTAATGAGCTTTAAAGACTTATTTTTAATCGGTTTCTTTTTATCTATTGGCTTTAGCGCTATTCCAACGTTACAAATGTTAGGGCTGGCCGTTTTATTAGTCCTTATTATACCGTTCAAATTTGTTTTATTTTATGCTTTATTGAGCTTGTTAAAAATCCGGTGTAGAACTGCTTATTTAAGCGCCCTAGCATTGAGTAATTTTAGTGAATTTGGTTTGATCGTTGCTGCTATCAGTGTTGCTAATGGTTGGTTAAGTAATGAATGGTTAGTGATTTTAGCGCTAGCAGTCGCTATCTCTTTCGTTATTACAAACATACTGTATCGCTTTGCTCATAGCTATTTCACTCAACATAAGGACGTTTTTCATCGCTTTGAGCGCAAAGAAATGTTAGCTGAAGATACTTTTTCTCAACCGAGTCAATCACCTATTGTTATTATTGGTATGGGGCGTGTTGGCATGGGAGCCTATAGAGCTATAAACGAGCATGATAATAAGCTAGTCTGGGGATTAGATGCTGAGTCGGAAAAAGTCGCTTGGTTAAGCAAACAAGGCGTGCATGCCTATTATGGTGATGCCGAAGATGCTTTTTTTTGGGAACGAATAGACATGTCTAAACTAGAGCTTGTGTTACTAGCATTGCCTAATGTTATCGATAGCATGAGTATTACTAAACAATTAAGAAGCGCTAATTTTGAAGGAAAAATAGCAGCAATTGCACGTTATGATGATGAACGATTTCAGCTTGAAAAATTAGGGGTAGACAAAGTATTCAACTTTTACAGTGAAGCGGGTGTTGGTTTTGCTGATGAAAGTATGGCACTAATCGAAGCGAAAAATATAACGTGAATAATTAGCATTTATGAAAACGTGTGCTAGAGTTAATAACTACAAGAAACACAGGGTGATTATCACCTTTGTATTTTCTCTATTAAAAAACCCTCGTAGCGTAGTTGAATAAGTTAATAGCGTACAGCTCAATCCTCTTTGATCTACCCCTTAAGCCCAGACTTAAATGTTTGGGCTTTTTTATACGATATATTTCACAACAAGGTATTGACAAATAACAAGATACTTACAAATTGAAAAGTCGATTAAAGTTATCGGTAGATAATTTAGCGATAGTGTCAACAGACTGACCGCGAATACTCGCTAAGTGTTTGGCAACTTCAACAACATAAGCCGGTTGATTTTCTTTTCCTCTATGTGGCACAGGTGCAAGATATGGCGCATCTGTTTCAATAAGAAACCGATCATCAGGCACAAGTTTGGCAACTTCTCTTAATGCGCTGGCATTTTTAAAGGTGACAATGCCAGAAAAAGAAATATAGAAACCTAAATCAATCGCTTGCTCTGCCATTTCCCAAGTTTCAGTAAAACAGTGTAAAATACCGCCAACAGCCTCTGCACCTTCTGTACGCAACATTGCCAAAGTATCTTCTTGGGCATCGCGGGTATGAATAATTAACGGCTTGTTTAGTTCTTTCGCAACAATAATATGTTTCTTAAACGAATCTAACTGTAGCTTTTTTGTTTCAGGTGCATAATGATAATCCAAACCAGTTTCGCCAATAGCAATAACTGACGGATTATCTGACAATAATCTTAACTGATCGATATTAACTTCATTTTCTTGATTAAGAGGATGCATGCCACACGAAAGTAAAACATTATTAAAAGGTTTAGTTTTCTCCACCATAGCAGGAAAGTCTTCCAAGGTGACACTAACACATAAAAGTTTATCTACTTTTGCATCACTTGCCGCTTGTACTACGTTGGCTAAATTGTCGTTATAAAGTGATAAATTCAATCTATCTAAATGGCAATGAGAATCAATAAACAACAGAAAACTCCATAGGTAAGTTTAAAAAAGGTAAAAAAGAATAATTAAAAATAAAGAGGTAAAGGCACTTTGACTTATTAATATAACATCGAGTATTACATCGTTAATGTCGGTTCAGACGAGCTTAATTGTCGGGCAATAGCTTGTTCGATTTGATGTCGGATCTTATCAGGATCATCAATAAAACTGACACCAATACCTGATGGTGTTCCATTTTGCGCGCCTGTTGGCGTGATCCAGCAAACTTCACCTTTGATTATTGATGGCTCTAAAGAATCAGGTAGTAAAACATTTAACTCTACTTCCGAGCCTAATTTATAGGGCTCAGCAGTTCGAATAAACAGGCCACCTTCTTTTAAAAAAGGCATATATGAGACATATAAATCATGTTCAGACTGAAATTCGATATTAATGGGGATCAAGCTTACTCTCCTGTTCTGGATCTAATACAACACTACTAATACCATTAATCTCTCTAACTATGTGATCATTTCTACTTGTTAAAATAGATCACCTAATTAACGAAACTGGTATAAGACTACAGCAAAGTGTTACGATTCACTTCGCTTTGGTTTTTCTCAACGACATCACTCATTGACATTATAAGCTGTTCACAGACAAACTGTTTATTTGCCTGCGTATAAGATTTTAATATTTTACACCCATTAATGATAACTTTATAGAGATTATTAAGCAGCTGTGTATTTAGTGTCTTTTTGTGTTCATTGTCAATAATATCAAGGAAATATTCACGTTGTAAGTTGACCGTGATTTGCTCTAACCATCGCAGTGCATGTTCATTATTAAGCAAGTATTGTAAAAGCTGTGACTCACCTTGCTGATGACAAATATATTTCATATAGCATTTTTTAAAAACGTTAAATGCTTCATTTATTGTGCTATCCGTTAGCTCAGGCAGTTGAGTTAAGTTAACAAAAGGATCTGTCGATAGAAAGGGAGCTTTAACATTAACGTCTCCCCCTGTTATGTTATCTTCATTTAATTGTGCTATTAATGCCTCTCCAACAGCAGGCCTAATATTTAACACACGGCTACGACTAATAATGGTTGGTAGTAAAATTTCTACATCATTTGTTAATAAAACAATAACGCTATATTCACTAGGCTCTTCTAGTGTTTTAAGCAAAGCGTTCATCGCTGCTTGTGTCATGGTTTGAGCGTTTTCAATTAAAACTGTTTTAAATTGCCCTAAGTATGCTGTTTTTTGTAAAAAACTATTTGCATAGCGTACATCATCTACACCTAAACTGTTTTTTTGCGCAACAAGGTTAAGATGATCGGGAAAGGTATTACTTTTTAGTAATAAGCATGATTTACAGTGACCACATCCCTTAATGATATCTTCTTTACCAACGACATGATTTGGTTGTTTACAATTTAATAACTGCACTAACCATTGCGCCAATTCTAGTTTACCAGAGCCAGACACACCACTAATTAAAATAGCGTGGGGAAAGGTGGCGTTGCTATATTGTTCGCTCAGTATCAGCTGATGTGAAGATAACCATGGTTTCATGTTAAGTCTAACTTTCCTATTCTTGCTATTATTATTTTTTACGATAACTGGTTTTCGAGTAATGAATCAATAATATTAATTACCTCGGACAAAACATCTTCTTTCGATTGTGCTGCGTTGATGATTTCAAATTTTTCAGGAGACTGCGCTGCTTGTTTTAAATAGCCATCTCTAGCTTTTGCTAAAAAATCAGATTTTTCATCTTCTAAACGGTCAAGCCCTTTACCTCGGCTGATAACCCTTTTTAATCCTTCATCGGGATCTAAATCTAAAATAATATTCATATCCGGTGCAAAACCTGCCAGCGCTAAATCATTTATTTTAATAATTGTGCCTAAATCAATGCCTCTAGCAAAATGTTGGAAGCTAAAAGTTGCGGCATCAAACCGATCTGAAATAACAATTTTTCCTTGTGCTAAAGCGGGAACTATTTTTTCTTGTACATGTTGTGCACGCCCTGCTCCAAATAACATTAACTCGGTCATGTAACACATTTCAGGGGTAGAGGGATCTAAAATCACCTCTCTTATTTTTTCACCAATAGGCGTGCCACCTGGCTCTCTTGTTAAAAGAACATCAAAGCCTTTTAAAGTCAGGTATTTTTCAACGCCTTTAATAACTGTTGTTTTACCCGCACCATTACTCCCATCAAAGACGAGCATAAATCCTTTTTTCATATTACCTCTCGTTATTCCAGTTTATTACATATAAATAAATGACTATTTCTTGTATTTTTGTCTTGCCAATAACTTCCGCACAGCAATATTATGTTCTGAGAGTGTTTTGCTAAAGACATGTTTACCATCACCTTGACTGACAAAGTAGAAATAATCACTCGTTGCAGGATTTAACGCCGCTTCGATGGCCGATATTCCCGGCATCGCAATAGGTGTGGGAGGTAGACCATTTATTCTATAAGTATTGTAAGCTGTTTTTTCTCTTAAATGGGCGCGGGTGATATCCCCTTGGTAACGTTCACCTAAACCATAAATGACCGTTGGATCCGTTTGTAAACGCATTCTTTTCGCTAATCGGTTAATAAAAACAGAAGCTATTAAAGGTTGCTCGGCTAAGTAACCCGTTTCTTTTTCTATGATCGACGCCATGATCAGCGCTTGATATGAATTTTCATAAGGCAACCCTTTCGCTCTTTGTTGCCATAACTGTGCAAGTTCTCGCTGCATTTTTACATGAGCACGTTTTAATACTTCAATGGTGGTAGTGCCCTGAGTATAAGCGTAAGTTTCTGGAAAAAACCAGCCTTCGGGATTACTTTGTTCAATAGTTAATCGTTTGGCTATTTCTTCAACTGTGAGTGTCGATAAATGATGAGATAAATTAGGCTGTTGTTGTAATTTACTTAACCATTCCTTAAAAGTTGAACCTTCAATAAAAGTCACGCTAAATTGATATTCTTTCCCGGCAGAAACATGTTCAAGTAAAGTGTTTAAGGTAATGTCTGGCATGATTTG